>Ga0157371_10001316_pt1 | contig 26081 bp, 24 predicted proteins | sample C45metaG_FD_113462 | JGI IMG/M metagenome (GOLD analysis project Ga0157371, IMG submission 113462) | Corn rhizosphere microbial communities from Kellogg Biological Station, Michigan, USA - C4-5 metaG | ecosystem: Host-associated > Plants > Roots > Rhizosphere > Soil | place: USA: Michigan...
AAACAGACGGTGTTAGCCTTGATTTTGGTGCATGGCGTTTAAATGTTCGTGCATCCAATACTGAGCCATTATTACGTTTAAATATTGAAAGCCGTGCAGATAAAAATCCTAAACCAATGCAAGATTATGTAGATGAGTTAACTCAGTTGATTCAGGGTTAGATTTAAATGGCGATAAAAAATAGGCACTTAATGCGCCTATTTTTTACAGTTAAATTTATGCTTGATAGCCTGTTGGATTTTGTTTTTGCCAACTCCAACTGTCTGCCAACATATCTTCCAAAGTATATTTTGGCGTCCAACCTAATTCTATATTAGCTCGCAATGCATTAGCATAAAAACTCGGCAAATCACCAGCTCGTCGGCTTACAAATTCTGAATTTATACTGATATTATTTATTTTTTCAAAAGCACTCTTAATTTGTAGTACAGAAATAGGCTGACCAGTCCCAATATTCCAAGCACGACACCCTTGGCTTTTTATTCTATTTTCAACAGCTAAAACATGTGCTTTTGCTAAATCGACAACATGAATAAAATCTCTTTCACATGTTCCATCTTGAGTTGGGTAATCATTTCCAAAAATAGAAAGCTTTTCTCTACGACCTACAGCGACTTGAGTCAAATAAGGCATAAGATTATTTGGAATACCTAATGGATCTTCGCCAATACGACCGCTCTTATGCGCACCAACAGGATTAAAATAACGCAATAGTGCAATCGACCAGTGCTTATCCGCAATTGATAGTTTTTCCAATAATTGCTCAACGATTAGCTTGGTATGACCATAATTATTATTCGGTAGACCTAGTTGCATATCCTCCTGATAAGGGGAAGAATTGCTTTCTCCGTAAACTGTTGCAGATGAACTAAAAACTAAATTAAAAACACCCGCTCTTTGCATCGCTTGTGCCAACTGAACTGATCCTGCAATATTATGATCAAAGTAAGTCAGTGGAATTTGTTGGCTTTCCCCCACTGCTTTTAAACCTGCAAAATGAATCACAGCATCGATTTTATTGTTTGAAAAAACTTGATCTAAATCACTTTGATAACGAATGTCACCTTGAACAAATTTTAGTGTTTTTCCAGTCAATTCTTGGACACGTTTTAATGATTCTTCTGAGCTATTTGATAGATTATCTAGAACAATAACCTTATGCCCAGCCTCAAGTAACTCCACACAGGTATGCGATCCAATATAACCTGCACCACCTGTTACTAAAATATTTGCCATAAATTTTTCCAGTATATCTACTCTTTACCCAACAAGATCTTGATTAAACCTTGTGTTGAAGCATCCAGTTGAGACACGTCTTTTTCTTTACCATTGAGGATAGGGAGTAATTGATTGGCAATTTCTTTGCCTTTTTCAACGCCCCATTGATCAAATGGATTGATATTCCAAATAACCGATTGTACAAACACTTTATGTTCATACAATGCAATCAGCATCCCTAAACTATAAGGGCTTAGTTCTTGTAACAATAGCGTCGAACTTGGTTGATTGCCTTCATATTGTTTATATACAGGTAAGCCTGATAATTCATTGGCATTTAATGCTGTGTTACCAAAAGCCAATAATCGCGACTGGGCCAAGCAATTGGATAAAGCCAAATGATGTTGTTCAATTAAGGATTCTGCACTTTCTGCATAGGTAAATTGATTCGAATTATAACGCTGCACCGGCGCAATAAAATCACAACTGACTGCATGGGTTCCTTGATGCAAGAGCTGATAAAAAGCATGTTGCGCATTTGGCCCCACTTCGCCCCAGACGATTGGACAGGTGTTTAAATCAACTTTTTGATTATTTCTTTGAATCGACTTTCCATTCGATTCCATCTCAAGTTGCTGTAAATAAGAAGCAAAATATTTTAGACGACCATCATAAGGCAATACTGCATGGGTCTGAATATTTAAAAAATTATTATTCCAGACTCCAAGTAACCCCATCAATACGGGAATATTTTGCTCAAATGAGGCTTTTTGGAAATGCTGATCAATCGCATAAGCGCCTGCGAGCAATTGTTTAAACCCTTCAACACCAATCTGCAATGCAATCGGTAAACCAATACATGACCACAACGAGTAACGACCACCGACCCAATCCCAAAGTAAGAACTGATTTTCTGGTGCGATTCCCCATTCTGTCATTTTCTCAGGCTTGGTTGAAACCCCAATAAAATGATGTTGGATCACACTGTTTTGCGTACCCAAATCTTTTTCTAACCACTGACGAACTGTTTGAGCATTAGATAAAGTATCAATGGTTCCAAAAGACTTGGACGAAATAATAAATAAGGTGGTTTCAGGCCGTAATTGATGTAGTAAATCAGAAAGCTGACTACCATCCATAGTTGAAACGAAATGTACTTTTAATGGTTTCGCAGTACTGACTTTATAGTCTGATAAAGCATGACTCACCATCAATGGTCCTAAATCAGAACCACCCACCCCAATATTCACCACATCTTGAATCACTTCACCTGTCGAACCACGACATTGCCCCGCATGGACTTTGTCAACAAGCTGATACATTCGATCTAATTGTTGATGTACCAATTCGGCCAGTTCAGGGTAATCTTGATCATGCTTCGGTAAACGCAATGCCCAATGCATTGCTGCTCGGTCTTCCGTATAATTGATCGATTCTTCGGTAAATAAACGTTTGATCCATTGCGTTAATTGTTTTGAATCTGCAAATTTAAACAGAGCATCGCATGCATTTTGGTCAATACGATGTTTACTATAATCAAAACTCAGTTGATTAAAATGTACTGAGAACTTGTCAAAACGCTGTGGATCTTGTTCAAATAAATCGGTCAAACGCAATTGCTGTTGTTCCACAGAAAGATTTTGCAATCTTACTAAATGCTGCTCTCTTTGATCATTGTCTAATATAGAATTTGTCATACTCGCCCTACACCCTGATAAGCAAAACCTTGTGCTTTGACGAAGTCTGGATCTAACATATTACGACCATCGAGAATCAAAGGATGGGCCATTTTCTGTAAAAGTTGTGAATAATCAGGACTCCAATATTGCTTCCAAGCCGTCAATAAACACAATGCATGTGCATTTTCTACTGCTTGATATTGATCATGACATAAAATCAAATCAGCGCGTTCGCCATAGAAATTGGCTACCCGCTCTAAAGCTTGTGGATCGTGTAACTGTACAATTGCGCCTTGTGCCCAAAGCGCTGCAAGCATGGCATGAATTGGTGAGTTCTCAATACTCGAGGTATTCTCTTTAAAAGAAGCACCCCAAATCGCCACAACTTTACCTGTTAATTGCCCTTGATAGTAATTCCACAGTTTTCTAAATAAAATTTCTTTTTGTTGTTCATTGATATTCCAAACCTGATCCAGCAATTGGCTTTTGATCCCTGAACCCGCCACTGTACCTGTCAAGGTTAAAATATCATGGGAGAAGTTTTCCCCACCAAAACCGACACCTGCAGATAAATATGATGCGCCAATTCGACTATCAGATGCTAATCCCTGTTTAACATTATGAATATCAATATCTAATTTTTCAGCGACTTGCGCCATATCATTCATATAGCTGATGCGTGTAGCCAACATGCCAGAAATACTCAATTTGGTAAATTCAGCATCTAAAAATGGCATAAACAAATATTGATGTTTTAACTGAAAAAAAGGTCTTAATAATTCTTTGATGATCTGCTGTGTCGCAGATTGATCTACGCCCACAATTACTTGCTTTAGATCGATAAAACTTTGAATCGCATTGCCTTCTTGAATGGTATCAGGCAAATAAGCCCAATGATCAGCCACTAAAATTTGTTTTAGTTCTTCAGTACCCTGTAAACCGAACGTAGAACCATTGATCATCAGTCTTGGATGAATGATTGGAAAACGTTTTAATTCTTCAGCCAAGCGCTTGGCTTGATCAAATTCAGAAGGATTAAAACTAAATAAAAAAACTTCACTTTGCAATTGAAGCTGTTTTAACCCAACCAATTGAATTGAATTGTTCTTAATCTGTTTTTGAATGAGTTGATTTAAATCTTCATCTTGATAGTGTACTGAGGATTGATGATCAGCGCCTACTTGGGGACACCAATACACGTGGTGCCCATATTCAGCAAACAAGCCAGCGAGGACGCCAGCTTGGAGTGTTGTGCCAAATACACAAATATTCATATCAGATCCAATTATTATAAATTCAATTCTTTAATAAGCTGTTTGAACTCTTCACCCAACTTAGGATGCTCCACAGCATAGTGTAATACTGCTTTTAAATAACCAATTTTACTACCACAGTCGAAAGTCTGACCTTTCATACGATACACTTCGACATTTTCTAATTTCTGTAAAGCAGCAATCGCATCCGTCAATTGGATTTCATTACCCGCACCTTTAGGTGTCTGTTCTAATAATTGCATAATTTTAGCAGGAAGCACATAACGTCCCACCACAGATAAATTTGAAGGTGCTGTACCGACAGCAGGCTTTTCGATAATCCCTTTCATCACAATACTTTTACCCTCAACAGGTGAAGATGCAACATCTACAATACCATATTGATCCACAAGATGATCAGGAACCGCCTCTACCATAATTTGTGATGCTTTAGATGTATTAAAACGATGAATCATTCGCGCTAAATCATTTTCTGTACTATTTTCTTTGACCAAAACATCTGGCAATAACACAGCAAAGTCATCATCCCCAATCACTGATTTCGCACATAAAACAGCATGCCCTAAACCCAATGGTTGAGGTTGACGTACACTCACTACACTGACATGTTTAGGTAAAATTTCAGTAATTTCTTTAAGTAGATCAATTTTTTTCTTATTTTCTAATATTGTTTCCAATTCAAAATTACGATCAAAATAATTTTCTATGGATGCTTTTGATGAATGTGTCACTAAAATAATTTGTTCAATTCCAGCAGCCACAGCTTCTTTAACAACATACTCAATTGCTGGGCGATCTACAACAGTCACCATTTCTTTAGGGATTGATTTACTTGCAGGTAAAAAACGGGTGCCTAGACCAGCAACAGGAAGAATGGCTTTTTTGATCATGATTTACTTTAACACTATTAATGATTTGTCGATTTGGTATCAGTTGTATCTGAACCTGAAAAACGGCTTGCTCCAACAGCTTGGTCTGGTGAATCTATGCCTTCTTTTTTAAACATAACTTCAACTGTTTTAAACATAATTTTAAAATCGAGAAGAGTTGATTGCTTTTCAACATACTGTACATCCAAATCAAATTTTTCTTCCCAAGAAAGATTATTACGTCCACTCACTTGGGCAAGACCAGTCATTCCTGGTTTGACATTATGGCGGCGCAATTGATGAGGAGTATAGTGTTCCACAAATTCAGAAAGCTGTGGTCGTGGTCCAACAATACTCATATCGCCTTTAAGAACATTAATTAACTGTGGCATTTCATCTAAACTTGTTGAACGTAGCTTTTTTCCAAAAGGCGTAATACGCTGATCATCAGGTAAGGGTTGACCATCTTTATCAAAAGCATTTTTCATAGAACGAAACTTCATCATTCTAAAGTGTTTACAATCTTTTCCAGGGCGCTCTTGATAGAAAAAAATAGGAGAGCCTAAGTTCTTACGTACTTTATATGCCACAATTATAAAAATTGGCGACAGTAATAAAAGTGCTATTGACGCAATAATGATATCAACAAGTCTTTTCATTTAGATCTTTTAAACCCATGATCTCTATAAGTTTGGAATTCACTTTTTCAGCATCAAATTTTTCTTGAGCTATTTGATAGCTCTTCAACCCCATTATATTCACTTGCTCAGGGTTCTCTATAAAGTAACACATTTTTTCTGCCAAAGCTTCTGGATTCCACTTTGGGACAAGAAAACCATTTATACCATCTACAACAGTTTCACGACAACCAGGAACATCTGTCGTAATTACAGGTCGTCCTATCGCCATAGCTTCTTGTGTACTCCTTGGTACGCCTTCACGATAATAAGAAGGTAAAACAAAAACTGCACTATCTTGTATACGTTTAGCAACATCTGTTACAAAACCAGAATATTCTACTACCCCTGAAAATATCACATCATCTAACTCTTGTTTAGTTAAACCGTATGGGTTTTCAGTATCTAAGCCACCAATAATTTTAAATATTATATTAGGATATTTTTGTTTAACTAATTTTGCAGCTTCAATATATTCGAAAATTCCTTTTTCAGCTAAAAGCCGAGCAATAAAAATAAATGAAATTGGTTGACTTTCATCCCAATAATTATATGGATACTCCTCAAGATTTAAACCTATAGGCCCTAGCATCTGTATGGCATTTTTCTTATATTTAATGCTGTTTTTTTCAATAAGATCTTTAGGGTCATCTGGATTTAAAAATATGATTTTGTCTAAAAAAGGAAAAACTATTTTATATAAATTTACTTGTATAAAACGTATAACTTTAACTTTTAGACTTTGCCCATATTTATGAACTGTAAAAGGGGTTCCTAAACCTTCAATCATTCCAATAACTTTAGGAACTGTACTCAACCTAGCAGCTATAGAGCCATAAACTACTGGCTTGGTAAAGTATGAAAATACAAGATCAGGTTTAATTTTATTTATTTTTTCTTTTAATTCAAATATAGTTTTTAAATCAGCAAAAGGGTTAAGCCCCCCTCGATTCATTCGATACGTAACTGGTATTGCACCAAGGTTTTTGATTTTTCCTAAGTGTTCTTCATTATATTCACAGATAAATGCATATACTTCATATTCATTCGACACTAATTTTTTAATTAAATCAGATCGAAAACCAAGCATAGTTGATGAAGTATTCCCAATTAAAATAATCTTATTCAAAAAACACCTCGACCATCAAAAAGAACTTGATAAGAAATTAATAATATAATTTTGATATGGTATCCAGCCTTTCGTTGCATAAGTTCCAAAATTAAACCATACAAAAAAATTAAATGATGAAAAAATAAAAATCACTAACAATAATGAAATTCTATTTTTTAAATTCATTTTATCACAAAGGAAAGAATATATATAAACATCAAAGAAAAACAAGTACAAATTAAAACGGTCAGCTAGCGTCGAATAGAAAAAAGATAAAAAAACACAATACAATATCAAAACAACTAAATAGTCTAAAATTACAATATTACTATTTAAAAAACATTTAAATCTATATCTATTTTTCAAATATAAGACTAAAGGAATTAAATGAGATCCCAACCGAAATAAAGTTCCACTTGAGCTTATCTCACTATCTGAATCAGTATATATATTCCCTCCTTGCAATCCAGACAAATACAAAACAACTGTAATAAAAATAATTGATACAGCCACATATATAAAAATTATAAATCTACTTAACTCTACCTTCGACAAAAAACATAAAGGGAAAAAAACCAACAACACAATTGCAGACTTATGGAATAATGACGCCAAAATAATCAAAAATATAAAATTATATTTTTTCCCCTGCAAAGCATAATACATAGCAAGTAATGATATAGAAACGGCTACCGATTGCCTAACATAGTTCATAGAAACAACTACTATGAAATAAGTATAGCTTACTAGTAAAGGCACATATTTATAATGGAATTTTTTTGAAAACTTATAGAAAAAATAAAATAAAAAAATAGAGCAACTTAAATTTACAAAAAGTGTATCTTTAAACCCTAGTTTATTACCCCAATAATTAAGTGCTCCAAAAATAGGATCAGTATAAAAAATTGCATCCTCAAATGAATACCATTTTAAAGTATCATAAAAAATTAAGTAAGTATCCCAGTCAACTCCTATTTCATAACGAAGCCCTACAAATATAGTTAAAAAAAACAAAGTTAAAAAATATAAACATTTAAAAAATAATTTTTTATTATCTAGAAGAGCTAAAAGTGACACCCCTCCCCAAACCAACCAGTATATTAACATATTAAACTCAACCTAAAAAAATCAAATATTTTTTTAATTCATTAATATATCTATGCTTACTGTAATAATCCATAAATGTTAATTCAATTTCGTTGCCAATTTCTTTTCTAAAATTTAAATTTTTAGAGGAATCATCGAAATCGATTATGGACTTTTTCCATACATTTACTTCATCATTTACATTCAACATTAAACTACTATTTCTAAGATTCAATTTTTTATTAAAATCATAAATTACATTAGTATATATTGGTACAATTCCATTAGCTAAGTATGAATTCATTTTTGTAGGAGTAGAAACATTATTAACAATATGATCTTCTCTAATTAAAAAACCATATTTATATTTCTTAAGCTCTTGATCCAAATCATCTAAAGCTACAAAGGCAATATTATAATTCTTTATACAATATTTATTTATAAGTTGTTCTGCCCTTCTCGTATCTTTAGTTAATACTGTGAGGCTAGCATTAGGTAAATCTTTTTCAATCAAACTGAATAGTTCTAAAGTTTGCTCAATACATTGCCATTTATCTAAACCACCAGCATAAACAAATGTTGGACTTTCATATTTACCAATTACATTAAAAGCCTCGCTATTTAATTGCTTATTGAAACACGGCATTATGAAATAATTTTTGTCTGAAATTTTATATGTTTCTTTATAATAATCATGCATTCTTTCTGATACATAAATATTAAACCACGAAAATTTCATTGTAAAAAATTCGACACAGTTCCAAAGTCTTTTTCTTATAATAGAATTTCTAGTCATCAATGCCTCTTCAGCACCAAGCCCTTGAAACCATGTAATAATTCTTGCTGTTGGATTAAGTATTTTAGCAATAAAGCACCACTTTGCAGACATTACAAAAATTTTATTAAATTTTGTTAATTGTGAGAGACTTTCTATTTGAACTACATCATATCCAGCTTCGATGAATCCCTTCTTTAAAATATCAACGTAATAAATTGTAGCTTCATTCATTGTTTTCGGAGGTAAAAAAAATGCAATTTCAGTATTTTTCATTGTAAATTACCTAAATATTCCTCGATACGTTCACACGCTCTTCCATCACCATAAGGATTATGCAATTCACTCATTTTACTATATAAATCTTTGTCTTTAAGCAAATTTGAAACTTCCAGCTTAATTAAGTCTTGATTAGTACCAACTAATTTCACCGTCCCAGCTTCAACCGCTTCAGGTCTTTCAGTTGTTTCTCTCATTACTAAAACAGGTTTTCCTAATGAAGGAGCCTCTTCCTGTATTCCACCAGAGTCAGTTAGTATCAAATATGACTTATCCATTAGATAAATAAATGGCAGATAATCTAATGGCTCGATAAGCATTATATTTTTTTTATTTGATAAATATTTTTCTACTGGTTCTCGTACATTTGGGTTTAAATGCATAGGATATACAAACTGAACATCTTTATATATATTCGACAAATCACTAATTGCCTGACATATATTCTCAAAACCTATGCCAAAATTCTCACGTCGATGCCCTGTAATCAATACAATTTTTTTGGTCTGATCTAAAAAATAAAATTTATTTTCTAATTCTTTTTTAATATCGACATCATTTTCAATTTTCTTTACAACATAATGCAAAGCATCAATAACTGTATTCCCAGTTGTAAAGATATATTCTGGATCAACATTTTCTTTAATTAAATTATTTCTAGCTGTTTTTGTTGGTGCAAAATGATAGTTACAAATAGCACCAGTAAGCCGCCTATTCCCCTCTTCTGGCCATGGTGCGTAAATATCATTTGTTCTTAGACCAGCCTCTATATGACCAACTTTTATTTTTTTAAAATAACAAGCTAATGTAGTAGCAAAGGTTGTAGATGTATCACCGTGCACTAGAACAAGATCAGGAATATAATCATTAAATAATTTCTTTAACCCATCTAGAATTCTTGTTGTAACTTCCGTTAAATCTTGTCCCGCTTTCATAATATTCAAATCAAAATCAGGATTAATTTGAAATAAATCTAATACCTGATCTAACATATCTCTATGTTGGCCAGTTACACATACCTTTGTTTCAAACTTATTTGATTGAGATAATGTATGATAAAGTGGCGCCATTTTTATAGCTTCAGGCCTAGTACCAAATACTAATAAAATTTTCTGCACAATTATTTCCTTAATTTCATTAAATAATAACTAATCTTATTCCAGATAGGTTTGGTTGGGCTATAATCATATATGTCTTTTATGGTTAGCTCAGTATTAACTAAATATTCACTTAATTGTAAAAGAGTATTTTGACTTGAGTGGTTTATATATACATAATTAAAACAAAGTTCAGACAATTTTATTTGATTTTTATTTAGTTCATGAAAAATTGCTCTCAAGGATTTCATTGAGTCCATATCAAAATTAGACAATAATTTAATATCTCGCCCCAAAATATAACCTTCAGTTTCAAATATCCATCTATAATTGTAGTGACTAACTTCCTCGTACGAAAAGTCAAGCAATATCGTTGGGATTTTTTTTGCAGCAATGTCCAAAGCTGATGTCCCCATTGCAAAACCTATGTCACTTTGCTCCAAGATAGAATTTAATTCACTATCTTTCAATTCACCTAAAAAATTAACGTCAAAATTAATATTTTCTTTGACAAAAAGTTTAAGATTTTCAAGACCAGGTCCATTACCGATAATATTAAAAATAAAAATCTTATCAAATTCATTTTTAATTAGATTAAGGTCTAATAACGTTTTTTTTAAGATATGTATTTTAAACTCTAAATCTATTCTTCCAAGCCACACTATTTCAATGATATTATTTTCTTTAATATTTTCGCCCTTTCTTTTAAACTTACTATTTTCTACAAAAATAGGTAGAAAATTATTATAGTTCAATCCATAATTAAGATTAATTACCCTATCACACTCACTATCCATAGAGACAATACCATTCTTATTCAAAATGAATTCTAAATTTTTCTTGTGACTTATTATTTTTTTATTTATATACTTCAGACCAATTAACTTATAAAGCTTCTTTTTAGCAAAAAAACTTGGTAAACCCAAGACCACATTATAAGGCTGGACAACCCAAAGCAATACTCTTGTATCACTCATAGAAAAATAATTATCTAGTTTATATAAGTAATTTGCTGTAGTAATCAAAATATCTTTTTCACTTAACTGAATCTTTTCATTTTTAATAATAAATTCTTTTTTTATTGAAGCATCGTTAATATTACTTGAAACCCAACCATCGCTGTAATCTACTACACCTACATCCATACCAGCATCTTTTAATAAATTTGCAGTATTTACCATTAAATATTCAGCCCCTCCCATCATATTACTAGGGTAAAAAAAATAAATCACTGTAGTTTATCCTCTTTAAATTGCCGAAACACAAATATACTCATCACAGTCCAATACATTCCGTAATTAAGTAAATGAGCAATTGATACTCCTTCAAACCCAAGTAGCTGAGTACATACATAAGTTAGTAAAATTGAGGTTATAGCAAAAATAATTTCAGTTGTTATAAATAGCTTGGTCATTGCTTTACTCAACATGAGATAAGCTAAAATCCAGCTCCCAATTTTTAAAGAATCACCAATTACTTGCCAAAAGAACAAATCTCGCATAGGTAAAAAAGCCTGCGTGAACAGCAACTTAATTATCCAATCTCTTAATAAATAAACAAAAAGACCACCAACCACAGCCAATGGAAATATAAATTTATAGCCAAGATAGACTTCTGATTTAATTTCCTGAACTTTTGAGAGTTCTGAAAGTCTCGGGAGGTAATATACACCTAGCGTGGTTGTTACAAGCATTAAATAAGCGGCACTCAGGCGAACCATCGCTTCCCAATAACCGGCATATGTTAAGCCATATTCATATGTTAAGTAACTTCGTATGACCATTTGCGAAAGAGGAACACAAACCGCACTTACTAAAGCCATCAATGCAAACGCTGCAAATTTTTTTGCTATATCTTTGTCTATTTTACCAAATAAATATGAGAGCCTAAACCAGTTAGCCTTATAACATAAAAATAAAGTCGCAAAAAAGACCAATGATTGGTAAATTGAAAGCGCAACTAATGCGCCATATAAATTGTATTTGATTGCTAATGCGCTTGTAATCGCTAACGAAAACAAGCTCCCAACTATATTGGCTATAACTAACTTTAAAACTTCTTTTTTACCATTTAAAATTGCTAAAAAAAATGCATTAAATGTAAAAAATGTTAAAAATGTTGCAAACCATACAAAAACTGATTGATATATAGTTGTATGAAAAATATAAATAGAAAGTTGCTTTTGAAAGATTAAAATCAATATCGAAAACAACAAACTAAATATTAAAACTATACTTCCAGCAGTTCTCCAAATGGATTGCTGCTTATGCTCATCTTCATAGTATTCAGCTGTGTATTTAATAACTGCGGTATTTATTGCATTTCCAGCAAATGTTGTCACCATTTGAATAAAATTTTGAAACTGCCCAATAGCAGCATAACCTGCTGGACCAACGTAAACAGCCAAAATTTTATTTAGCGCAAACATTGTTGCTGTTTTTATTAAAACAGCAATTCCGTTCAATATACTGGTTTTCAGTAAATTCATTGTTAAACTTTAAATGCATTACAAAGCTGAATCACTTTTTTCGCTTCTTCTAAGCTCAATGTTGGTCCAATAGGTAAGCTTAGGACTTCTGCATGAATCTGTTCAGATATTGGATAACTTAAATTATTCCATTCTTTGTAGGCCTGTTGCTTATGTGGTGGAATAGGATAATGAATTAGAGTTTGGACACCATTATCAGCTAGATATTTCTGTAAAGCTTCACGATACTCAACTTTAATCACAAACAAATGCCAAACGTGTTGTTGATATTCTTCAGCATTGATATCGCTTAATGGAAGCTTTATTAAAGAATTTCTGATTTCTGTTAAATATAAGTTCGCTATTTTACGTCTATGTTGTGTTTCTCTATCTAAAAACTTTAGTTTTATATCAAGCATGGCCGCTTGGATTTCATCAAGTCGACTATTTACCCCTGGCACCAAGTTCTTATATTTTTCATGAGACCCATAATTACGAAGAGCACACAACATTTGAGCAAGCTCTTTATCATTGGTTGTTATTACACCAGCATCACCAAGTGCACCTAAATTTTTACCTGGATAAAAACTAAAACCAGAAGCATCACCCCAATTACCTGACTTTTTATTATCAATTTGGGCACCATGTGATTGAGCTGAATCTTCTAAAACAAGTAAATTATGCTTTTTAGCTATTCCCATAATTTCTGGCATAGAAGCCAATAAACCATATAAATGAACAGGTAAAATGACTTTTGTTCGTGAAGTAATTGCCGCTTCAATTTTTGCAGGATCAATATTATAAGTCGCAATATCTGGTTCAACTAGAACTGGTGTCAAATTATTTGCTGTAATTGCTAAAATACTTGCAATATAAGTATTTGATGGAACGATAACTTCATCACCATCATTTAACTTACCTAACTCTTTCCAAGCACGAAGTGTTAGGATTAATGCATCTAAACCGTTTGCAACACCTATTGCAAACTTTACATCACAATATTCAGCAAAATTCTTCTCAAACTGCTCTAATTCATTACCACCAATATACCAGCCCGAATCAATAACACGAGTACAGGCATCAATTAACTCATTTCTATATTGTTTATTGATGTTTTTTAAATCTAAAAATGGGATCATAATATTTGCTTCATTTTATTATTCAGGAAGATACAATTCTGCAGTGCCGATAATAAAAACTTTATCACCAGAAGTTGCTACTGTTTTAAAAACCACTCTGCTTTTCTCTTTAATAATATCAATAACTTCTATTTTGAAAGTTACCAATTCATCTAGGTAAATAGGCTTTAAAAACTTATTTTCTGATTTCAAATAAATACAACCTGCACCAGGTAAAATGTTAGCAAAAATTGTTGAGAATACACTTGAAGCTAATGCTCCATGCACTATACGTGCACCAAACATTGTATTTTTCGCATAATCGTCATCTAAATGCGCAGGATTTACATCACCAGACAACTTAGAAAATATATTTACATCTTCACTTGAAAAGCTTTTTTCAAGTTCAGCAGTCATTCCTATTTTATATTCTGAAATTGATAGCATTTTATTTCCTTAAAAACTTAGCATATTGTATTTTATTATCTAAATATCTATCTTTTGCAAAAACATAATATTCATTGATTTCATCTTCAGCATTTCTTTCCGCCCCCATTTTCACGTGAAAAGAATGAACTTTATCATTACCCTTCATTACTTCAAAATGACTTTGTTCAAAACCTAAATATGCAAAGCCAGCTTCATAGACCAATAAAGCACTTTCAACTGCTGCATATTTAGTTTTATTTTCATTTAATATCCAACTACCCCAGCAAAATGACTTAGGATTTTCTTTAAAATCATATAAACGAACTGTGCCTATTGGCAAATCATTATCTAATTTACAAATAATAAAATAATATTCTTCTCCATTAGCTTCTTTATTTTTATAGTTTACTATCCATTTTTTCTGAGCATTTATATCAGCCGTTGATTTCGAAATATATGTATTCAACTTATCATCATTTCTTAAACTACAAATAAACTCTGCATCATCTTCACTCACAAGCCTTAAATAGGTTGTACTTGCTTTTAAATTAAAGTCTACCATTATTTTATCTCCGCCAAAAACTTTTCATAATCCCGAATATAGTCATTTTCATCATAAAAATCACTTGCAAGAACCAGCATAACGCAATCTTCAGAAAACTCATGCATTTCATGCCAAATCATTGGAGGAATTAGTAAACCTTTATTAGGTTGATCAATCCAAACATTCTGTTTTTTATTACCATTATCCATTAGCATTTTGCATTTACCTCTTATGCAGAATGCTATTTGGTGTAATTCTTTATGAGCATGAAATCCACGAGGCACATCAGGTTTTGCATCAAAAATATAATAAAGTCGTTTAATATCAAAAGGGATACTTTTATTTGACTCTAAAACAACTAGCGAGCCACGATGATCACCCAAGTCTGGTAAGTTAATCCATTCAATTAAGCTCATTTACTCATCCACCAAAGAAATCAAATATCGCCCATAGTCATTTTTACTCATACTTTGACCAATTTCTAAAACTTGCTCTTTACTTAACCAGCCATTATGTAGCGCAATTTCTTCTAGACATGCGACTTTATACCCCTGACGTTTTTCAATGGTTTCTACAAATTGAGCTGCTTCTAGTAAACTTTCATGAGTACCTGTATCTAACCATGCAAAACCACGACCTAATAACTCCACGTTTAAATCACCACGCTCAAGATACATCTGGTTAACTGTGGTAATTTCCAACTCACCACGGTCAGAAGGCTTTACATTTTTGGCAATTTGAATAACATCATTGTCGTAAAAGTACAAACCTGTGACTGCAAAATTTGATTTTGGATGTTTTGGCTTTTCTTCTAATGAGACAGCGCGTTTCTGATCATCAAACTCAACCACGCCAAAGCGCTCTGGATCTTTAACTTGATAACCAAAAACTGTTGCACCTTTTTGACGTGCTACAGCTTGGCGTAACATGGGTGTAAAGCCCTGACCATAAAAAATATTATCGCCAAGTACTAAACAGACATTGCTATCACCAATAAAATCTTCACCAAGAATAAAAGCCTGCGCCAAGCCGTCTGGGCTTGGTTGAACAGTATAACTAAGTTCTATTCCAAACTGAGAACCATCATCCAATAGTCGCTTAAAACCATCAATATCTTCAGGTGTGCTTATGATTAAAACTTCTCGGATTCCAGCAAGCATAAGCACGGATAATGGATAATACACCATTGGCTTATCATAAATTGGAAGCAATTGCTTAGATACGCCCTTAGTAATTGGATAAAGACGAGTTCCTGAACCACCTGCTAAAATAATACCCTTTGTTGTTGTCATTATGCACTTACACCTAATCTTTCACGTTGATAGCTACCATCTTGTACACGACGGCACCACTCTAAATTATTTAAATACCATTCCACGGTTTTACGAATACCTGTTTCAAATGTCTCTTCAGGTTTCCAAGCTAGATCTTGAGCAATTTTACTTGCATCAATTGCATAACGTAAATCATGTCCAGGGCGATCTTTAACAAATGTAATCAATGTCTCGTAAGACTGTGCATTAAATTGCGGTTTTAACTCATCTAAAATTTTACAGATGGTTTTTACGACTTCTATATTTTGTTTTTCGTTATGCCCACCAATATTATAAGTCTCACCAACTGCGCCTTCTGTAACAACTTTATAGAGCGCACGCGCATGATCTTCGACATATAACCAATCACGGATTTGATCGCCTTTACCATAGATAGGCAAAGCCTTACCATCCAAAGCATTTAAAATGACCAATGGAATTAATTTTTCAGGAAAATGATAAGGACCATAATTATTTGAACAATTGGTCACAATAGTAGGCAAACCATAGGTTCTTTGCCACGCTCGAACTAGATGATCTGAACTGGCTTTACTTGCAGAATAAGGGGAGCTCGGTGCATAAGCTGTTGTTTCAGTAAACAGATCAGTAGTCCCTTCTAAATCACCATACACTTCATCAGTTGAAATATGGTGAAATCTAAATTGTTGTTTTTGCAGTTCACTAAGATTTAGCCAATATTTTCGAGCTACTTCCAATAAGGTATACGTACCCACAATATTAGTGTTAATAAATTCAGCAGGACCATCAATTGAACGATCCACATGTGACTCAGCAGCTAAATGCATCACTACGTCAGGTTTAAACTCAGCAAAAGCTTGAGTTAATTTTTCAGTATCACAAATGTCAATTTGCTTAAATTGGTAACGTGAGTCTGAATCGACTTCTTTTAAAGATTCTAGATTTCCAGCATAAGTCAGCTTATCAATATTTAATACTTCATCATTTGTATTTTTTATAATATATCGTACCACTGCTGATCCAATAAATCCTGCACCACCAGTCACCAAAACTCTCATACCCTAATCCTGCAAATCATTTTTTAATAAATCTAATAGTTAAAATGTTCCAATAACAACTTCATCAAAACACCAAAATCATTTTTTACAAAGTATGACTTCTATCCACTTTCACACTAAAAAGATTATATCCAAACTCAACCTAAAATCATATATTAAACGGCTTCCAGCAAAAACAAAATAATTTTGATTTTCATCACCGATTACCGTTGATGAGATACTTTATTCTTTTTAAATTACAAAATCATTGAATAAATACAAGTCAACACACTTCTTTTTCGATTTTAATACAATTACCTCCCTACAATAAGATATCCAACCTGGTTTTTTTAGCTTACAATTCGTTTTCAAGATGAGATTCTAAGCAACAACGCAATATAAAATAAGGGTTTTGAATGTGAAGTATCCGTACACATCACTGTTTACAATTTTAGCTATTTCGATTTCTTTTTCTGGTTGTACTATCACTTCAGGACTTCAAACCTACGATCTACCAGAACAAGGCCATTATAAAACTGATCAAGGTGCGGAACTTTCTGTTATACAGCTCAATCAAAATAACATTCCAAATCTAAATAAGGCTGATCAACTCAGTTCAAATAATCTTGTTTCTTTATTTCGTAATCAGCAAAGTATTTATCGTTTAAGTGCTGGTGATGTCCTCTCTATTCAACTTTGGGCATATCCAGAAATCACACCACCAATTCAAGATAAAAGTACTTCCTCTGTAGGTTATCCAATTGACATGGAGGGTTATATACAGCTACCACTTGTTGGCCGTGTACATATTGCTGGAAAAACTTTAGCTGAAACCAATCGCTTTTTACATAATCAATTTGCTAAATATCTAAAACATCCTGATGTTGTGGTTCGAGTACTTTCTTATGAAGGACGTCGTTACTTTGTTAATGGCCAAGTGATGAAGGGCGGTCAATACAATCTAAATGATCAACCTATCAGTATCTATACAGCATTGGGCCAAGCGGGTGGAGTAGATACTAAAACAGGTGATACAACCAATATCCAACTGATCAGAAATGGGCAAACCTACAACCTAAATACGATTCAGTTAGAAAAGCAAGGTTTATCTTTACATCAATTATTGATTCAACCCAACGACACAATTTTCGTCAATACTAAACAAGATCAAAAGCTCTATGTCATGGGTGAATCAAATAAAAGTCAAGCCCTTGTTTTACGTGATCAAGGCATGACCTTAAGTGATGTACTTGGTGAAAGTGAGGGAATTAGCCCATATTCTGCCAGTGCTGCACGAATTTATGTGATGCGTACTGATTTAAATACCAAGCAATCTACAATCTATCAACTCAATTTAAATAGTATAGGAAACTTTGCTTTAGCGAATCAATTTGCCATGCAAAAAAACGATATTGTCTATATTGATGCAACAGGTCTAACTCGCTGGCAACGTGTTATTGGGCAAATTGTACCTTTTGCCAGTGCAATTTATTCTTTCCAATTATTAGGGAACAACTAATTTTATGGATATTAATAATATTCTTGTTGTATGTGTTGGCAATATTTGTCGAAGCCCAATGGCTGAATTCTTTTTAAAACAAAGTCATCCAAATTTAAACATTGAGTCAGCAGGTCTTTCCGCTATGGTTGGGCATTCAGCAGACAACAAAGCCATTGCTTGTATGGACAGTCTCAATATTGATATGCGCAGCCATATTGCACGACAAATTAATGCGGAACTGATCAAAAAAGCCGATCTTGTTCTAGTGATGAGCAAAAACCAATCACAACATATAGAACAAAAATGGCCCTTTGCTAAAGGTAAAGTATTTCGCTTAGGACATTGGCAAGGTCAAAATGTGCCTGATCCATATCAACATGATCAAGCTTTTTTTGATGAAACATGTAAAAATATCCAAGTTTATGCCAATGACTGGCAATCACATCTATAAATTTTAAATTAGTTGTTAACTTATGAATCAAAATTTACAAACTAATGATGATACGATTGACTTAAAAGAGTTATTTTTCTCTTTAATCGCTCAATGGAAAGTGATTGTACTTTGTGTCATTTTAACCTTAATCTGTGCCTTACTTTATTTACGCGTTACCTCTCCGGTCTATTCCACTGATGCAATGGTTCAAGTTGAAGACGGTAAAAGTGCTGCCTCAGCTGCTTTAATGGGTGAACTCAAAGATATTGCTGGCGGCTTAGGGCAAAAGTCTCCTACTGATGCCGAAATTGAAATTTTAAATTCGCGCCTTGTACTTGGAAAAGTGATTAATAATTTGAATTTAAATATTCAAATTCAAGATAATGAAGATACTTTTTTACATAAGTTAATTTCCAAAGAAAAAACTCAGCTCAGTTATAGTGCTAAAGCAGTTGATTTTCAAAAAAATCAGTCTAGCTTTTCGATTTTAAAGTTGGATATTCCAGAATATTATTCTGATAAAAAGCTTACTTTAAATTTTATAAATAAAAATCAGTTTAGTTTGAGTTATCAAGATCAGGTTGTATTCAAAGGCAATTTAAATCAGTTTAACCAAGCTCAAGACAATAAAGGATTATGGTCAGTCCAAATTAACAGCCTAAACCCATTTCAGCAAGATTTTACACTCACTAAGCTTGCACTTCCTTCAGCAGTTAAACTGATGCAAGAAAATTACTTAGTTGCTGAAAAAGGTAAAATGACAGGTGTGATTGGCCTGAGTTATAGCGGAAGTGATCAACAACACATTACTCAAGTTCTCAATAATATTCTGAGCGTTTATCATGAACAGAATATTGAACGTAAAACTTTAGAATCTAAACAAACTTTACGTTTTCTCGATCAACAACTACCTGAGCTAAAACAGCAACTTGAAGAATCAGAAATTAAATTTAATAGATTCCGTGAACAATACAATACTGTGGATGTCACTCAAGAATCAGAGTTGATGTTAAAGCAGAATATTGAATTAGAGAAAATGCGGATAGAATTAAAGCAAAAACAAGCTGAATACTCTGCTAAATATACTCCTGATCACCCTTTAATGACAGAGATCAATGCACAACTCGCAGCAATTGATAAGAAGTCAATTGAACTGAATCAAGCCATTAAACGCTTACCTGAAACTCAACGCCTATATTTACAACTCTATCGTGATGTGAAAGTCAATACAGAACTCTATACATCACTATTAAACAGCTACCAACAATTAAAAATTGTTAAAGCAGGTGAAATTGGTAATGTTCGTATCATTGATACTGCCGTAGAACCCGTTAAACCAATAAAGCCTAAAAAATTAATTGTGTTACTTCTTGCAATTTTTGTGGGCGGATTTATTGGTGTTGTTATTGCATTATTGCGTAATATGCTTTCATCAGGGATTAAAGATTCTAGCCGTATTGAAAATGAACTTGATCTACCCGTCTATGCCACTGTGCCTCGCTCTCCGATTCAAGAAAGCCGAGTACAGTTACTGAAAAAGAAAAAATCGATTCCTATTCTTGCTGCTAAAAATAGTGAAGACATTGCCATTGAAAGCTTACGTAGTATTCGTACTACCATTCACTTTGCTTTAAACACAGCTAAAAATAATATTATTGCGATTTCAGGACCAGCTCCAGAAATTGGTAAATCATTTATCTCAACGAACCTCGCCGCGATTTTTGCACAAGGCAATAAGAAAGTCTTATTGATTGATGCAGATATCCGTCGAGGCTATTTACATAAATATTTCAGTCATGACACTTCACCTGGTTTAACTGAATATTTAGCAGGACAAAGCACGCTTGAACAATGTATTGTTCATTCAAATACCGTAAACCATTTAGATTTTCTGCCGCGTGGTAAAAATCATAATCATGCTTCAGAAATGCTTAGTTCAGATCGTTTTAGCGAATTATTAGAACAACTTTCTCAGCAATATGATCATATTATTATCGATACACCGCCTATCTTGGCGGTAACTGATGGCATCATCATTTCTCAATTTGCGGGTGTAAACCTTGTGGTTGCACGTTATGCAAAAACACAAATGAGAGAATTAGAATTAGCCATTAATCGCTTTGAACAGGCGGGAAGCAAAGTGAATGGTATTATTCTCAATGATGTCCGAGCAACTGTAGGCGGTAATTATGGCTATAATTATGCTTATGCCTACACCGCTTCCAAAGATGATTAATAACAAATAATGAAGAGAAAGCCAGATTCTATCTGGCTTTTTTGTGCCAATTTTTTGATCAATATAACTGTATATTTTTAGTTGTCGTCATCAGATAACTATATCGTTTATGATGAAGAAGTTATATGCTTGAGCAGATTATGCTAATGATCAAATTAGCCTCTTAAAAGATTAAAATTTGGAAATTTTTATGAGTAAAGCCTTACCCATCGCAATTGCTGTAATCTTAGGTGGTGCTGCACTTGTACCTGTTTATTATGCATCTCAACATCCTGCTGATGTAAACAGTCACTCAATGTCAAAAAATGCTAAACCTGTTGAAAAAATTAGTTATGCACTTGGTTATGAAGTTGCGAGCCAAACGCCACCTGAAGTCGATGTGAATACATTTATCAGCGGTATTCGTGACGGTCATGCTAAAAAGCAACGTGCCTATACAGATGAAGAATTACAAGCTGCGTATGTTGACTTCCAAAAAGAAATGCAACAAAAGCAATTACAACAAAGCAAAGAAACAGCTTCATCAAATGACTCATTCTTAGCTGAAAATGCGAAAAAAGAAGGTGTTAAAACAACAGCTTCAGGATTGCAATATAAAATCACCAAAGAAGGTACGGGTAAACAGCCTGCTGCTACCTCTATGGTCACTGTACATTACAAAGGTCAATTGTTAGATGGTAAAGTATTTGACAGTTCATATGATCGTGGTCAACCAGTTGAGTTTCCTTTAAACCAAGTAATTCCAGGTTGGACTGAAGGTTTACAACTCATGAAGGAAGGCGGTAAAGCAACCTTATATATCCCTTCAAAATTGGCTTATGGCGAACAAGGTGTTCCTGGCACGATTCCTCCAAACAGCACTTTAATTTTCGATGTTGAACTTGTTAAAGTTAAATAACATTTAAGAAAAGGAGAGATTTACTCTCCTTTTTTGGATTTTAATTATGAAAAAAACACTTATTGTGCTTAGTCTTAGTATGCTGAGTAGCGCAGCTTTCTCAGCACCGATTAACAATAAAAGCTCCCAACAAGATCAACTGGGTTATAGCTATGGTTATGTAATGGGACGTACCAATGCCGATACCTTAAAACAAATTAATTTAAATGCCTTTATTCAAGGGATCAAAGAAGGTTCTACCGGTCAGAAAGCAAGCTTAACTGATGAAGAAATGGCAAAAGCACTTGCACAATATAAACAGCAAACTGAAGCAAAACAAATGCTAGAGTTTAAACAAGCTGCAGATGTAAATGCCAAACAAGGTGAAGCTTTTCTTGTAGAAAATGCGAAGAAAACAGGTGTAATTACTCGCTCAAGTGGTTTGCAGTATAGTGTTTTACAACAAGGTACTGGAAAATCACCCTCTGCAAAATCTAAAGTCTCTGTAAACTATGAAGGTCGTTTATTGGATGGCACTGTATTTGACAGTTCTTTTGCACGAAATGAAGCGGTAGAATTTCAAGTTAGCCAAGTGATTCAAGGTTGGACTGAAGGTTTGCAACTGATGAAAGAAGGCGCGAAATATCGTTTCTTTATTCCAGCAAAACTTGCCTACGGCGAGATTGGTGCGGGTGATGCGATTGGTCCAAACAGCACCTTAATTTTTGATGTAGAACTATTAAAAGTTTTACCTTAGTCTCAATGCGAAATAGTTTTAAAAATAAAAAGCATCGCTCAATTGCGATGTTTTTTATACTCTAATAAAAAATCTTATCGCATTTCATAGACGTAAATTCATCCCTTGGTCAAACTTACAGTACTGTATCTTGTATTTAGAATTTAAATTCCCCAAACGCTATGGCGACATCCTTGTCGCAATGCACTAGATACAGCAATTATGATTGAATGATGCTCAAAGTAAAAGCTATCTCATTTATATTCTGTTGATTGGCCTTAATTTAGTGCTTTAAATGTCTTGGTCTAAATCCTGCAGCAAGCAGTGCAATACCATAAGCCACAATACCCACCAGACATAACCCGACAACTTCAAGAATTCGAAGCCATTGCGAAGCTGCACCATCATACCAATTTAAAGCAAACCATAGCGCGCCAATCATCACAATATTGGCTATGGCAAATTGAACAAATAATTTTTTCCAGTGCGCACCAAAACGGAAAATATTTTTTTTATGTAAATAAAAATATAACATCCCAGCATTGACCAAAGCCGAGCCTGAAGAAGCAATGGCTAAGGCCATATGCTCGGCTTGCCAATCAATCAATTTAAAAATACCAATAAAGATAATGTTTAAAATCGCATTGGCTGCAACCGCCATTAAGCCAACGCGTACAGGGGTTTTAGTGTCCTGAATTGCATAAAAGCCTGGTGCAAAAACTTTAATCAACATAAATGCCAGTACACCACCACTCATACATTGCAACGCCATAGCGGTCATTTGCGTATCACGTGCATCAAAAGCACCATGCTGGAAAAGTGCTTGAATGATTGGTGTAGATAACATGAACAAAGCAATACTGGCTGGCACACCCACCAAGACACTCACACGAGTAGCCCAATCCAACATTCTACGGAACTTGGCCTGATCTTGTTCTGCTTTACTCACGGAAAGGGACGGAAGAATCACGGTACCAATCGCAACACCAATCAATCCAAGTGGCAACTCGGTCATGCGTTCAGCACTATATAACCATGACACCGAACCATCTTGCATGAATGACGCCCAGATTGTATTTAACAATAAGTTAATCTGAGTGACTGATACTCCAAATAAAGCGGGCAACATCAGTTTTAGAATTCGATCTACACCCTCATGTTTAAAATCAACTTTAGGTGGAATCAGTAATTTTTTATTCCATAATTCAGGGATTTGAATGGCAAGTTGTAAAACCCCTGCCGCAACCACAGCCCATCCTAAAGCCATGATCGGTTGAGCCATATGCGGGGCTAACCACCAAGCACCAGCAATCATTGCCACGTTGAGTAAGACAGGCGAAAACGCTGGCGAAGCAAAAGAACCATAACTATTCAAAATACTGCTGGCAAATGCAGTCAATGACATAAACATCAGATATGGAATCGTTAAACGAAACATATCTACAGCCAGATCAAATTTTGCAGGATCGTTATGAAAACCGGGTGCATAGACATACAAGATCACAGGTGCAATGATCATACTGATCAAGGTTAACAGTGACATCACCATTAACAGGCAGCCAAACACACGACTAATGAGAATCTGTACTTCAGCATGCAGTTTTGTAGTTTTATATTCGGTGAGTACGGGAATAAAGGCTTGCGAAAAAGCCCCTTCTGCAAATAAACGCCTGAAAAAATTGGGAATACGAAAAGCAACCACAAAGGTGTCAAAATCCTTACCTGCCCCAAACACATTGAGCAAAACCATATCTCTGACTAAGCCCAAGACTCGTGACAACATGGTCATTGCACTGACAATAAAGGTGGATCGCCACAGCGCCATCGTATTCACCTAGTTAAAATAAAGTCGCTATTGTAATTAAATATTCTTAAAATTGCGTTGTTAAATCATAAACAGACGCTTATTTACTTCACTTGTTTTGTCTTAATTTTTTTCTGGTTCAAACTTTCTCTAAATTGCTGCCATTGAAAATGTGGTCCAGGATCAGTTTTTCGTCCTGAGGCAATATCAGAATGTCCTGTTAAATGATGATTAGTTTTTGGATAAGCGCGTTGCAAAGTGGCAACCACATCAACCAATTGTTGATATTGGATCTCTTCAAAATCGGTATCATCACTTCCTTCAAGCTCAATCCCAATTGAATAGTCATTACACTCAACTTTACCTAGATAAGCTGAACGTCCGGCATGCCAAGCTCGATCATTAAAATTAACAAACTGGATAATTTCACCAGTTCTTAAAATCAATAAATGTGCAGAAACCTGCATACCCTCGATGGTTTGAAAATAAGGATGGACTGACCAATCCAGTTGATTTTGAAAAAACTGTTCAATATAACCTCCACCAAACTGTGAAGGTGGCAAACTAATATTGTGAATTACAATCAGCTGAATCTCTGTATTTTCAGGACGTTGATTATAGTTGGGTGATGGGACTTGTCTTGCGCCAATCAATTGACCATTCACGACCTGAAACTGTGGTGCAGATTGCATATCTTATTCCTACAGAATTTTTCTATTTTCAATAAAGCTGATTTTCAATATTTTAGTGTACTCTTATCTGTATAAAATAAAAACTTCCTCAAACTTGCCATGACAGTGCTAATATATCGCTCAGTTTTTAAGGGTGACTAAAATAGGGATATCCATGAGCATACCTGAATCTTTGCTTGAACAATCTATTCAAATTAATATTCAACAAGCACTCCAAGAAGATATTGGCGATGCTGATATTACTGCCCTACTCACACCAGAAGATGAGCAAGCGACAGCCACGATCATTTCGCGTGAAGATATGGTCTTGGCGGGACAACCTTGGGTCGATGCACTGATCAGAGCGTATGATCCAAGCGTACAGATTACTTGGCTTAAAAATGATGGTGACTGGGTCAAAGCCAATGAAACCATTTATAAATTGGCAGGTTCTGCGCGTAGTTTGCTGACTGTTGAGCGTCCTGCATTAAACTTTGTACAAACCCTGTCTGCAGTCGCAACCAAAACGGCTGAATATGTAAAATATCTAGAAGGTACAGCAACCAAATTATTAGATACGCGTAAAACTTTGCCGGGTTTACGGATTGCACAAAAATATGCAGTTGCTGTAGGTGGCGGTCAAAACCACCGCCTTGGTTTATTCGATGCGTTCTTAATTAAAGAGAATCACATCATGGCTGCCGGTGGTATTGCTCAAGCAATTGCCAAAGCGCATCAAATCGCACCAGGTAAGCCTGTTGAAGTCGAAGTTGAAACATGGGATGAACTGAATCAAGCACTTGAAGCCAAAGCAGATATCGTCATGCTAGATAATTTTAGCCAACAACAAATGATTGATGCAGTTAAACAT
>Ga0157371_10001319_pt1 | contig 26056 bp, 24 predicted proteins | sample C45metaG_FD_113462 | JGI IMG/M metagenome (GOLD analysis project Ga0157371, IMG submission 113462) | Corn rhizosphere microbial communities from Kellogg Biological Station, Michigan, USA - C4-5 metaG | ecosystem: Host-associated > Plants > Roots > Rhizosphere > Soil | place: USA: Michigan...
ATCTCTAACAACTTCAACCACTTGACCGCTTCGATCTCTCGTTAGCGGGAGGCGAATTCTACAGCGTTTCAAACCGCTGTCAACCACCTTTTTCACCGCTTCCGATCTAGCCGATCGAAACCACTTCCTCGCTGCTTACTTCGGTTAACTCATTGAATCTCAAGGAGTTTTCCGTTTCGTCTGCGCCGGAAGTGGGGCGAATTATAGACAGATCCACAGGGGCGTCAACCACTAATTACGAGTTTTTTGCAGAAACCGTTTTCCGTCCCGCCACACGCGGCAGATGACGTGCAACGGCCGGCAACCTCAATATAAGCAGGAAGCCTGCACAGGCGGCATAAATAGACCATTCTTCCAGATCGGCACGCACTATCCATAGGAAATGCACCAACCCCAGGATCACTACCAGATACATGGACTTGTGCAGTGTTTTCCAGCGCCGACCGAGACGGCGCTGGCTGTAGCGGTTCGAGGTCACCGCCAGGGCGGCCAATAGAAGGAAAGCAAGGCTACCGACGATGATATAGGGGCGTTTCTGCAGCTCGACACCGAGTTGCCCCCAGTCCAGGCCAAGCACAAACACCAGGTAGGCGCACAGGTGCAAGGTTACATAGGTGAACGTCCACAGGCCAAGCTGGCGCCGTACGAAAAACCAGCCTGCCCAGCCGGTCATACGCTGCAGGGGTGTCAGGCATAAGGTAACCAGCAGAAGAATCAGGGTACCCAGGCCAAGCCTGTCGACCAGCACTTTGCCTGGGTCGGGCCCCAGCACCAGACTCCATGCCTGATACAGCCAGAATAGCGGCCAGGCCAACACCGCCAGGAACACCCCTATCCGCCATACTGGAAAACGCATCAATAGTTCTTCCGCAAATCCATGCCTGCATAAAGCGAAGCCACTTCATCGGCATAACCGTTGAACATCAAGGTGTCGCGCACATTGGGCTTGAACAGACTGCTGGGCAGGCGACGCTCGCGCGCCTGTGTCCACCGAGGGTGGTCGACTTGCGGGTTCACGTTCGCGTAGAAACCATACTCGCTGGCTGCGATGCTTTGCCAGGTGGTGGCCGGTTGCTCGGCCACCAGGCTGATGCGAACGATTGACTTGGCGCTTTTGAACCCGTACTTCCACGGCACCATCAACCGCAGCGGCGCACCATTCTGGTTGGGCAGCTCTCGCCCATACATGCCGACGGCCAGAATCGCCAGCGGGTTCATGGCTTCGTCAAGGCGCAGCCCCTCGGCATAGGGCCAATCGATGAGCGCGAAACTGGAGCGCTGCCCAGGCATGGACTTGGGATCCTGAAGGGTCTCGAACCGCACGTATTTCGCTTTCGAAGTCGGTTCGACCTGCTTGAGCAACGACGAGATGGGAAAGCCGATCCACGGAATGACCATGGACCAGGCTTCCACGCAGCGCAGGCGGTAGATGCGCTCTTCCAACTGATGCGGCTTGACCACATCTTCCAGGGTGTAGCGACCCGGCTTGGCCACTTCGCCATCGATCACCACTGACCAGGGCTCGGTTTTCAACGACCCGGCATTGGCCGCCGGATCACCCTTGTCAGTGCCGAACTCATAGAAGTTGTTGTAGTGAGTAGCGTCCTGGTAAGGCGTGATGTCCTCGCCCTTGACCGTCATGGCCTGCCAGCGCGTGTCTTGCAACTGGGTAGCCAGCCAGGACGGTGCAGAGCCGGCAGGCACATCGGCGTAGCGGGACGGGTCCGCCGCCGACGCCCAGGCTGGCAAGCCACTGGCCGCCGCAGCGAGCAGCGTGCCGCCGAGCAAGCGGCGACGCGACAGGTAGATGGACTCGGGGGTGACCTCGAACTCTTTACAGTCCGAGGCTTTGGCGATTTTGATCAGCATAACGACTCCGCAAGATTAGGCTACTACGTACCACCCACCTCTCACGCACCCCGGTCAGCGGTGAATCACTCGACCTTTTTGTGCCGGCGCATGCGCAGCAGATATTGCACAGGACCGGAGGCCGCATAGGCAAGGAACACCAGCAGCAGAATCCTCGGCGGATCGCTGAACACGACAGCGAACACCAATACCACCGCCAGTATCGCCACGAAGGGAACGCGCCCTTTGAGGTCCAGTTCTTTGAAACTGTTGTATTTGATGTTGCTGACCATGAGCATGCCTGCGCCGGCGACCAACAGCGCCACCAGGAAAGACATCTTCGAACCTTGAATCCCGTAGTCACTGAACGCCCATACCAGCCCTGCGACCACCCCTGCCGCTGCCGGGCTGGCCAGACCAATGAAGTAGCGCTTGTCAGCCGTACCGACCTGGGTGTTGAACCGAGCCAGGCGCAATGCAGCGCCAGCGACATAAATGAAGGCCACCATCCAGCCGACCTTGCCCATGTCACCCAGCGCCCAGCCGAAGGCCAGCAGCGCCGGCGCAACGCCGAAAGCAACCATGTCAGACAACGAATCGTACTCGGCACCAAACGCACTTTGCGTATTGGTCATGCGGGCAACTCGGCCGTCCAGGCTGTCGAGCACCATGGCCACGAAAATCGCAATGGCAGCGAAGGCGAAGTACTTGCTCGCCTCGCGCGGGTCTCCGGCACTCAGGGCGCTCTGCGCACTGATCGAGTTGATGATCGAGTAGAAACCGGCGAACAGGTTTGCAGTGGTGAACAGGTTCGGCAGCAAATAGATACCGCGATGACGGACTTTGCGTCCTTCCGCGTCATGCCCTTCTTCGACATGCTCATCGATCGGCAGCAGACTTTCGGCGTCGGAGGCCTTGGCCGGCTCTTCGGGACGTTCGCTCATGGACATTACCTTGCAACGGTGTGAAAAGTTTCGACAGGCGTTTGCGTGCAGGGTTCGAACGCAAAACGTTGCCGCTTTATACCAGAAGGTGACCACCTTAACGAAAAAACGCGGCCTAAGCCGCGTTTCTTCATGTACAGGCGTATCAGTTCTTGGCTTTGTCGACGATCTTGTTCGCCGCGATCCAAGGCATCATGGAGCGCAGTTGCTCGCCGATGATCTCGATACCGTGAGCCGCGTTGTTGCGACGCTTGGCGGTCATCGAAGGGTAGCCGGTGGCGCCCTCGCTGATGAACATCTTGGCGTACTCGCCGTCCTGAATGCGTTTCAGGGCGTTGCGCATGGCCTGGCGCGATTCGGCGTTGATGACTTCCGGGCCCGTGACGTATTCGCCGTACTCGGCATTGTTGGAGATCGAGTAGTTCATGTTGGCGATACCGCCTTCGTACATGAGGTCGACGATCAGCTTCAGCTCGTGCAGGCACTCGAAGTAGGCCATTTCCGGAGCATAGCCCGCCTCGACCAGCGTCTCGAAACCGGCCTTGACCAGTTCCACGGTACCGCCGCACAGAACGGCTTGCTCGCCGAACAGGTCGGTTTCGGTTTCGTCCTTGAACGTGGTTTCGATGATGCCGGTACGGCCGCCGCCGACACCCGAAGCGTACGACAGGGCGACGTTCTTGGCGTTACCGGATGCATCCTGGTAGATCGCGATCAGGTCGGGAATACCGCCGCCCTTGACGAACTCGGTACGCACGGTGTGGCCTGGCGCCTTGGGGGCAATCATGATCACGTCGAGGTCGGCACGTGGGACGACCTGGTTGTAGTGAATGGCGAAACCGTGCGAGAAGGCCAGGGTCGCGCCCTTCTTGATGTTCGGCTCGACTTCGCTTTTGTACAGCTGCGATTGGAATTCGTCCGGGGTCAGGATCATGACCAGGTCGGCGCCGGCAACAGCGGTGGCCACGTCGGCGACTTTCAGGCCGTGAGCTTCTGCCTTGGCAACGGTTGCCGAGCCTTTGCGCAGGCCGACGGTTACATCGACACCGGAATCTTTCAGGTTGCAAGCCTGGGCGTGGCCCTGGGAACCGTAACCGATGATGGCGACTTTCTTGCCCTGGATGATCGACAGATCGCAGTCTTTATCGTAATAAACTTTCATTGAATTAATCCCCTGTTAACGTGGCCGCCATGGGCCATTGGCAAAATTGGTTAGACGCTGAGTACTTTGTCGCCGCGGGCGATGCCGGTCACGCCACTGCGCACCGTCTCGAGAATCGCGGCAGTGCCGATGGACTGTAGGAAGCTGTCGAGTTTGTCGCTAGTGCCGGTCAGTTGCACGGTGTAAACGCTGCTGCTGACATCGACGATCTGCCCCCGGTAAATATCGGTGGTGCGCTTGACCTCGGCGCGCTGGGCGCCGGTGGCCTTGATCTTCACCAGCATGAGCTCGCGCTCGATGTGCGCGCTTTCCGACAAGTCCACCAGCTTGACCACTTCGATCAGCTTGTTGAGGTTCTTGGTGATTTGTTCGATCACCTCATCGTGGCCCACAGTGGTCAAGGTCAGACGCGACAGGGTCGGATCCTCGGTCGGCGCCACGGTCAGGCTTTCGATGTTGTAGTTGCGTTGCGAAAACAGCCCGACCACGCGCGACAATGCGCCAGGCTCGTTTTCCAGCAATAGGGAAATGATGTGCCGCATGATTAGGTCCGCTCCGTCTTGCTAAGCCACATATCGCGCATGGAGCCGTCCTTGATCTGCATCGGGTAGACGTGCTCGCTGGTGTCGACCTGGATATCGAGGAACACCAGCCGGTCTTTCATGGCGAACGCTTCTTCAAGCTTGGGCTTGAGGTCCTTGAGATCGGTAATGCGGATGCCGACATGACCATAGGCCTCGGCCAGCTTGACGAAGTCCGGCAACGACTCCATGTAGGAGTGCGAATGGCGGCTGCTGTAGTTCATGTCCTGCCACTGGCGCACCATGCCCAGCACACCGTTGTTCAGGTTGACGATCTTGACCGGCAAGCCGTACTGCATGCAGGTGGACAGTTCCTGAATGTTCATCTGGATGCTGCCCTCCCCGGTCACGCAGGCGACATCGTCATCCGGGAAGTTGAGCTTGACCCCCATGGCGGCGGGAAAACCGAAGCCCATCGTGCCCAGGCCACCGGAGTTGATCCACCGGTTTGGCTTGTTGAAGGTGTAATACTGGGCCGCGAACATCTGGTGCTGGCCCACGTCGGAGGTCACGAACGCTTCGCCCTTGGTGACTTCGCACAGGGTCTCGATCACAGTCTGCGGCTTGATCCGCGCGCCGTCGCCCTTTTCATAAGGGAACAGACCACGGTCGCCACGCCACTCCTCGACCTGTTTCCACCACTGTGCAACGGTGTCCTTGTTCGGGGTTTCGCCGATCTCCTTGAGTGTGGCGACCATTTCGGTCAGCACGCTGTCGACGGGGCCGACGATCGGAACGTCGGCCTTGATGGTCTTGGAGATGGACGCCGGGTCGATGTCGATATGGATGATCTTGGCGTTCTGACAGAACTTGCTCGCACCGTTGATCACGCGATCGTCGAAGCGTGCGCCGACCGCCAGGATCACATCGGCATGGTGCATGGTCAGGTTGGCGGTGTAGCTGCCGTGCATGCCCAGCATGCCGATGAACTGCCGATCGCCACCCGGGTAGGCGCCCAACCCCATCAGGGTGTTGGTCACCGGGATGTCGAGCAGTTTGGCCAGTTCGGTCAATTGCGCCGACGCCCCGCCCAGAATCACCCCGCCACCGGCGTACATGACGGGACGCTTGGCGGCAAGCAGCATTTCCACGGCCTTGCGGATCTGCCCCGAGTGCCCCCGCAGGGCCGGGCTGTAGGAACGCAGCTTGGCCTTCTTGGGGAAGACGTACTCGAATTTCTCGGCCGGGTTGGTCATGTCTTTCGGAATGTCGACCACCACCGGGCCCGGACGGCCCGACTGCGCCAGGTAGAACGCCTTCTTCAGGACCTCGGGGATTTCCGATGCGTGCTTGATCATGAAGCTATGCTTCACGATCGGGCGAGAGATACCGATCATGTCGGTTTCCTGGAACGCGTCGGTACCGACCATGGTGCTGGGCACCTGACCCGAGAGGATCACCATCGGAATGGAGTCCATGTAGGCGGTGGCGATGCCGGTGATCGCGTTGGTCGCCCCGGGACCTGAAGTCACCAGGACGACGCCGGCCTTGCCGGTGGCGCGAGCGTAACCGTCGGCCATATGCGTCGCCGCCTGCTCGTGGCGCACCAGGATATGGGACACTTCCGGTTCTTTGAACAGCGCATCGTATACGTGCAGGAGAGCACCACCAGGGTACCCGTAGATGTGCTTAACGCCTTCGTCACGCAAAAAGCGGACGACCATTTCAGCGCCAGATAAAAGCTCCACGTTGTTCACCTCTAAAACGCCAGAATACCGCTCCCTGGGAACGGGTCTTAATAGGTTTACTGCCAGCAGAGCATGAGCGACGGTGGTCGCCGACTACGTCAGCACTGACTGAGCAAGTATTGGGAGCACCCAGTGTGTTGCGGGGCTTTCCCACCCAGCGCGAGGTAACGCGTTGCGGGTGTAACAGGTCGGCGCGGGTGTGCGCCTGTGCTCTGCTGTGTGGGTCTGCTTCTGGCAGTCCCCCTACAGCGGACTTTGGATTGTTGTGATTAGGCCGCAGCAAGTCAAGTCGTCTGTGCACTTTCTTGCTGGCCGGCACTGAAATAGCGCAATGACACCAGTGCCTGCACAAAGCTATGGTAATTTTATGAACACACAGCGCCACGGGTATCCGCCATGCGAACACTTGCTCACTCCGCCCTCCTGCTTCTGCTACTCAGCCCCCTGGCCAGCGCGGGGCCGATCTACAAGTGGGTGGACGCCCAAGGGGTGACCCATTTCGATGCCCAACCCCCCGTAGGCCGCGAGTCGACCAAGATTGCGCCGGTCAAGCCGGTTCCGCTGCCCAGCACCGCGGCAGACTCGGCGCCGATGCAACGCCCGAACGGCGCCGGAGCATCCGAGCAGAGAACCATCGACAGGGGCGTGAAGCGAGATGTGAACCGAGCCAATGCGCGCATGAGGGAGGTCTGCACCAAGGCACGCAGCGATATTTCGCAGCTACGCAACAACCCGCGCATCAATCAGGAGATCAATGGCAGGACCGTGCGCATGAGCGAGGCGGATCGACAGTCGCAGATCAGAGACCTTCAGGAGATGATCGACCAGAGTTGTTCATGAGCCGTTGGCGGAACCGATCAGCTCATCGAACTGCGCGAGCAGCCGACGCAAGCCATGACTCTGCGCCGGGCGATCGGCGTAGACCATTTCAGCCATGGCCAGGATGCCCGACGCGTTGGGCAGCGGCAGGTCCTGTTCGATGATCGTCTTCATGCGCGGCAGGAAAATCCACTGCAACCACTGATCGAAGTCCAGCGTGTCGACCGCGAACGGCTCGACACTGGCCAGCGCCTGCGCACTGGGGGCGGTCGACGCCCACCAGCCTTGCTGCCGTAGCTCTCGCTCGATCAGCAGCAGATGCTCGGCAATGACATGGGAGTGCGGCCCCATCAGGAGTTCGCACCGGCTTTCTGCCGGGCCAGCGCAGCGCCTGCCGCATCACCCTGTTTTTCCCGCGCCTGCGCGACGATGATCCACAGGCTGGCTTGCAACTGAGGGCGCCCGTTGGCATAGGTCATGGCTCGGCGCGCCAGTTGCTCAGCCTGAGGGGCATCGCCCTGGGCCAGGCGAACCTGGGCCAATCGGTAAAGCACTTGCGGCTCGCGCGGGGCGATGCGCTGGGCACGTTCGAGGCTGGAGGAAGCTCCGTTCAGATCGCCACTGCCCTGCTGTTGCTGTGCGGTCGACAGGAGTGAGAGTACCGGACCATCCAGTTGCTCCTCCGCCGATAGCGTGCCCGAGGCCCGCGGGATGCCACTTGGCGCGCGGGTGGCAGGCGCCGTGTAGGTGGATGAGGGTGTCGACGACGGCGCGAAGTCGTAGGAGTTGGTCGGCCCTGGTGTGATCGGCTGGGCGTTGTAAGGCCCGGGAGTGATGGGCGCACTGCTCGCTGGCGCAGGATTGGCCTGGATAGGCGTCGAACTGCCGCCACCGCCCGGAATCATGACCACCACGCCCGAGTCCTCGGGAACGGCCTGGGGTTGCGCCTGCGTCCGCGGCTGAGTGGCCGCCGGGGCGTAACCGCCGCGCTTGGCGGACACGCGCTCACCATTGGACACCGGAACCCCGGAGTCGACGACCGGAATCGAACCGCGCTGCACACTGGAACAACCACTGAGCAGAGCCAGGGCCGTCAAGGCAGGAAACCACCACTTTTTCAATTCATTCACCTTCACGTGTTTGCTAGTTCAACCAGCCTTTGACCCAATCCATCACCGCTTCGCCGGGCGGCGGGGCACTCTCGCAGCCCGCACCGGCAGGGGGTTCACTGCCGCGAATATACGGCATCTGCACCGCGTTCGGGCAGTTGGCGGCGGAGCCCTGGCCTGTCTTCGCGTCGACCCAGGCCTGCACCACGTTGTCGGGCAGAGGCGTGTCCAGGGGCAACGGGTCGGCCTTGCGCATGAAGCTGGTCCAGACCTGCAACGCACCGGTGGCACCGGTGAATGGCGTCTTGCCATTGTCGTCGCGACCCAGCCACACCACGGCCAGTACATCCTGACTGAAGCCGGCGAACCAACTGTCGCGCGAATCGTTACTGGTACCGGTCTTGCCGGCCAGGTTCAGGCTGCTCGGCAGGACACTGTAGACCGAACGCCCGGTACCCTCGCGCATGACTCGCTGCATCGCATTCTGAATAAGGTAGATCGCGCCGGGATCGAATCGTTGCTGAATCTGGAAGGGATAGCGCTTGAGTGGCTCGCCTTCGGCCGTCAACACGCTGCGAATGCCGCGCATGGGCGTATTGAAGCCGCCATTGGCCAGGGTCTGGTACATCGTCGCCACCTGCATTGGCGACATGCCACCGGCCCCCAGCAGCATCGACGGGTACGCCGGCCAGTTGACCTCGACCCCCAGTTGGCCCAGCGTCTTGAGCACATTCGGCACGCCCACTTCCAGGCCCAGGCGCGCCGTCGACAAGTTGTAGGAATGCGCCAGCCCCTGGTAGAGGAACACCGTACCGTTGGCCGTGCGTTCGTAGTTCTGCGGTTTCCAGATCTGACCGTCGGCGCCCTTGACCGAGAACGGCTCGTCCTGCACCCAGCTCGTCAGGGTGTACTTGCTCGGCTGCTGCAGTGCCGTCAGGTACACGGCCGGCTTGACCAGCGAGCCGATCGGGCGCACTGCATCAAGCGCCCGATTGAAACCGGCAAAACCGGGCACGCGACTGCCGACCAATGCCTGCACTTCGCCGCTTTCCGGGTTGGTGACAACCATGGCCGCTTCGACCTCATCGCCCCCCTTGCGTCCACCGATGCGCTTGAACGTGTCGGCCACCGACGTCTCGGCCTTCATCTGCAGAATAGGGTCGAAACTGGTGAAGATCCGCAGCCCTTCCTCGGTCAAGTCCTCATCGCGGTAGTCTTCACGCAACTGACGCTTGACCAGGTCGAGGAAACCCGGGAAGGAGCTGTCGGCCAGGCTGCCACGCTTGGTCACGCCCAAGGGCATCTTCTTCGCGGCATCCACTTCGGCCTGCGGCGCCACGCCCTGCTGGGCCAGCAGGTCGAGCACCAGGTTACGCCGCTCCAGTGCGCGCTCCGGGTAACGCCGCGGGTTATAGGCGGACGGCCCCTTGACCATGCCCACCAGCAGCGCGACCTGATGCAGACGCAACTCCGAGAGCGGCTGACTGAAGAAAAACTGGCTCGCCAGCCCGAAACCATGGACAGCGCGCTGGCCATCCTGCCCGACGAACACCTCGTTGAGGTAGGCCTCCAGAATTTCCTGCTTGTTGTAGTGCAGTTCCAGCAGAACGGCCATCATGGCTTCGGTCAGCTTGCGGGTGATGCTGCGCTCGTTGGTCAGGTAAAAGTTCTTGACCAACTGCTGGGTCAGGGTACTGCCGCCCTGGCGCATGGACCCCGCCGAGGCATTGACCCAGAACGCCCGGGCGATGGATTTCAGGGACACGCCAAAGTGGTTGTAGAAGTCCCGGTCTTCGACGGTGGTCAAGGTTTCTAGCAGGTAGGGAGGCGCCTGGTCCAGCTTGATCAGGATCCGGTCTTCGAGGTTCTTCGGGTACAGGCCGCCGATCATCAGCGGTTCCAGGCGCACCACGGCGAGTTTGGCGTCCTGGGCAGAGCTCAGCTCGGAAACGTAGTCGCCGGAAAACCGCACGCGCACCGCGCGAGCCTGCTCGAGCCCCTCATAGAACTGGAAACCGCGGGTGTTCAGCTCGACGGTGTTACCGTTGACCGAGTCGGTGCCCGGACCGTCCACCACGCTCTGGCGTCGATAGCCCAGGGCATCGAGTTCAGTCAGGAAATCCTGCTTGGCCAGCTTTTGCCCGACGAACAGTTCAAGCGGACGCGCGTACACCTTGGCCGGTATCGTCCAGCGCTTGCCGGAGAATTTTTCCTGCACGACGGCGTCGAGATACACAGCGAAGCCCGCCAGGATGACCAGCCCCACCAGACCGAGCTTCAGAGCCCATCCGGTCCAGGTACGAAGGCCGCCATTGGCGCGTTTTTTGGGTTTGCGGGGAGATCGAGTTCGGGTCATGGCGGCGGATTATACGCACTTTTCAGGCGTCCTCGACAGGCACGCATCGGCAGTTTGCATCGTGACCGACAGTGGCCATAATGGGCGCCTTGAATCATCTGCCCCAGAAGGATCGCCCGTGAGTCAGACTCTGCTTGCCGCCCTGCAAAACCCGGCGCTGTACCCGCATCCCGTGACCACGTTCGAAGTCATTGAAACGCATATTTCCTGGGTCCTGCTCACGGGCGAATACGCTTACAAGATCAAGAAGCCGATGAATTTCGGCTTTCTGGATTTCTCTGACCTGCCCTCTCGCGAACACTTTTGCAACGAAGAGTTACGCCTCAACCAGCGCCTGACCTCAGACTTGTATCTGCAGGTGCTGCCCATCACCGGCAGCGCCGAGGCGCCACAACTGGGCGGCGAGGGAACGCCCATCGAATACGCCCTGCAAATGCGCCAGTTCGATGGCGGCAACCTGCTGAGCACCCTGCACACCAAGGGCGAACTGACCACTGGGCACATCGACGACCTTGCCCGGCAGATCGCCGCCTTTCACCAACAGGCACCGCAGGTCCCGCAGGCCCACCACCAGGGTACCCCGGCGGCGGTCATGGAGCCGGTCGAGCAGAACTTCGAGCAGATCCGCCCGTTTCTCGCCGATGCGGCCGACCTGGGCCAACTCGATGCATTGCAGGCCTGGGCCCAGACCAGCTTCGAACGGCTGAGCCCCCTGCTGTCACAGCGCAAGGCCGAGGGTTTCATCCGCGAGTGCCACGGCGACATCCACCTGGGCAACGCCACGGTCATCGACGGCGCCGTGGTGCTGTTCGACTGCATCGAATTCAACGAACCGTTCCGCTTCACCGATGTGTACGCCGACGTCGCCTTCCTGGCCATGGACCTCGAGGACCGCGGCCTCAAGCCATTGGCGCGACGCTTCATCAGCCAGTACCTGGAGCTGACCGGCGATTATCGCGGCATGGACCTGTTCAACTTCTATAAGGCCTATCGCGCGCTGGTACGGGCCAAGATCGCCCTGTTCAGCATGCCGGCGCAGGCCACCGGGGTGCAACGCGCCACGGCGCTCAAGCAGTATCGCAACTACGCCAACCTCGCCGAAAGCTACAGCGCGATTCCTTCCCGCTTCCTGGTCATCACCAGCGGTGTCTCGGCCGTGGGCAAAAGTCATGTGGCCCAGCGCCTGGTCGACGCCCTGGGGGCGATTCGCCTGCGCTCGGACGTCGAACGCAAGCGCCTTTTCAAGGGCCAGGATGCGCAGAACGGTCTTTATGACGAACAGGCCAGCCGCACCACCTACGAACACCTGCACGAGATTGCCAGCCACCTGCTGCGTGCCGGCTTTCCGGTGGTAATCGACGCCACCTACCTCAAACGCGCACAGCGCCGGGCGGCTGCCGAAGTGGCCGAAACCACGGGCGTGCCCTTCCTCATTCTCGATTGCAGCGCGCCCATGGCGGTCATTGCCAGTTGGCTCGAACAGCGCCAGGCCGAGCGTCAGGACCCTTCGGACGCCACCCTGCAAGTGATCGAGGCGCAGCAAGCGCAGCGCGAACCGCTGAGCGATGAGGAAGCGCTGCACGCCAAACAGGTGGAAACCCACCATGCACAAGGCCTGGACGACCTGGTCAAGCAGTTGCGCCAGCGCCTGCCCGGCCTATAACTAAATGGCGGAGTCGTGAAGCAGTCGACGTTCACGGCTCCCTGGCCAGTGGCACTATAATGACGCCATAAAGACAACACAGGGACGCGCGACATGACTCAGCCCAAGCAACTCGATTCTCCCCTCTACGCCTTGGTTCACAACGAGGACATTCGCACTTTCAACCAGCAGAAGCCCAAAGGCGAGCCGGTCGACTTTCGCGGCGGCGACTTTCGCGGCCTGGACCTGCGAGAGCTGGACCCCGAAGGCGTTGACTTCACCGATGCCTATTTCCGCGCTGCCGATCTGCGCGGGCTGGATTTGCGCCATTCCGGCCTAGAAGGTGCCAGTTTGTCCCACGCGCAGATTTCCGGTGCCTATTTCCCCGTCGAACTGAGCGCCGATGAAATCCTGATGTCCGTCAATTTCGGCACCCGCCTGCGCTACCGCACGCGCTGACGGCGCCCGGGCCCGGGTAGCTGGCGGGTTCTGCGCATGGCAGGCGCCGCTGGCAGCGAGCGGCTGCTTACCCCGCCCACCGCTCATTTGCCATCTAGCGCTACACTGCTGGCTGGTTTCTCTGCTTCAATGTCCCTCTAACGAGTTCAGTCGACGTGTGGAGGCTTGATGAACGATGAGCTTCAGAACCTGAGAAACCTTGGCAAAACGTCGGCGCAGTGGCTGCATGCAGTCGGCATTCACAATGTTGCCGATCTACGCCGGCTAGGCGCTGTAGAAGCCTACCGGGCGGTCAAGAGCCGTGGTTTCCGAGCGTCCAAGGTGCTGCTCTATGCGATCGAGGGGGCCTTGTCGGATGTGCACTGGAATGACGTCCCTGCCGAGCGCAAAGAAGCGTTGAATAAACAGTTGGAAGCATTATCGTCGCGCCACAAAAGCTGAGCCTGTTCAAGGCATGACGTTGTCAAGGGATTCGGAATATGTATGTGCTAGGGGAGCAACCGGCGTATGCCAATGCGCTGATCGATCGTCTACAAACCCTCACCGGCCGGCTGTTGGAAGGCCTGGAACCTTGCGGCCCGACGCTGGAACTCGAAGACGGCGCCGACCTGGACACCCTGCTCGACCCCGAGCGCCTGTACGCCATCGACAGCGGGCTGGTTTACGCCAGCCTTCATCAGCGGGCGCTGTTTTACCTGCAGGATGGCGATTTGCTAGGGCTTGGCCCGACTGCCGAGGCACTGCCCTGCAGTTACAGCACCCGAGGCGCATTGCGCCTTGTGCCCTACGCCCGCAGCGCAGCGCTGACACATATCAGCGCCGACCCGCAACGCCAGGAATGGCTGGTCGAGTACCTGAGCGGCCAGCACACACTGGCCTGCGACGCGGTCACTCGCCTGAAGCAGCCGGAGTACCGCAGCAGCAATGGCTTCAAACAGGTCGAGGCCGGGCACGTGCTGATCAACCAGGGCGATGACGCCGATCATGTGTTCGTGGTGATCGAAGGCCATGCCGAAGCATTCGTCGACGGACAAAAGGTCGGCGACGTCGCCAAGGAAGAGATTTTCGGCGCCATGGCGGTGTTTACCCAGGAAAAACGCAGCGCCACGGTCATCGCCCGTGAAGCGTCGACCGTCATGCTGATACCCAAGGACCAGTTTCTCAACCTGACCCAAACCAACCCGCGCATTGCCCATAGCCTGATCGAAAGCATGGCCCGGCGCATCGACGCGTTGAACAAGCAGTTGACCGGCACCGATCAGGACGCTTGATCGCCGCCATTGAAAAAAACCAATTGAACGCTTGACTAGATAATGAGAATCGTTATGATTATCACAACTGGTCGCGAGATCAGCTGATATCTGAAAGGCCCTTGGTTCGGACTCTCAGACTATCTCCTCATCAGGCTAATCACGGTTATTGACCCGGCTCTTTGCCGGGTCTTTTTTTGCCTGCGCGAAAGTGCGCCAGTACCCGCCGCCCTGTGCAACCTGCAATAATGCCGAAGACTTGGCGCAAGCAGGGCTTCTCAGCAACACGCGCCCCCACCTTTACCTGATGATCGCGGCCTGTCGAGGATCGACCGCCGACCTCGACCTGGTGAACCATGTTATTTCTCTGTACTTCCAGCGCACTGGCCGAAGGTGCATCCATCAACCTTGTGGTCGGCCAGCAGCAGATCCTTGCCGTGCGCCGCGCGGGCACGGCGTATGTGTACGCCAACCGCTGCCCCCATCGCCAGGTTCCGCTGAACTGGCGCGGCAGGCCGTTGCTGCCATTGCAGGGCAGCCTGATCGAATGCGCTCACCATGGCGCCTTGTTTCAGATCGAAACCGGCGAATGTGTCGCCGGCCCGTGCGAAGGGGACGTGCTGCACGCCTTGCCATACCTGGAAGATGAGCAAGGGTTGTGGCTGCTGGACGATCCCGAAGCGGCTACAGCCGAACCTCAAGACGCCGATCGATACTGATGCCCTCGGCCGTCAATTCGACCCCATAGGCCAGCACCTCGACACCGGCCTGCACCGCCACACGCAGCGCTTGCGCGTACGCAGTGTCGATTTCCTCGGCCGGGCGCACCGCATTCACACCCGTCATGTTCACGCAGTAGAACTGCACGGCCCGTACACCGTCACGGGCCAGCGCCGCCAATTCGCGCAGATGCCGGGCCCCGCGCTGCGTCACCGCATCGGGAAACGCCGCGACGTCGCTGCCGTCGAAGCCCAGGGTCACGCTTTTCACCTCGACGAAGGCAGGCCCCTGCGGGTAGTCCAGGCGAAAATCCACCCGGCTCTTCTCCACGCCATAGGCGACCTCGCGCTTGAGTGCGGTGAAACCCTGCAATTCAGCGATGCGACCAGCGCGCAGCGCCTCCTCGACCAGGGCATTGGCGCGTCCGGTGTTGACGCAGGCCAGTCGACCCTGTGGTGTTTCAACGATTTCCCAGGTGCCGGGCAGTTTGCGCTTGGGATCGTCGCTGCGGCTGAACCAGACTCGGCAACCTGGCGCCATGCAATTGAGCATGGACCCGGTATTGGGGCAATGAATCGTCAGCAGCTCGCCATTCGCCTGCTCGATGTCCGCCAGGAAGCGTTTGTAGCGACGAATCAAGCGCCCCTGCTCCAGCGCCGGCAGGAAGATCATCGCGTGCTCCAGCGCTGCAGGCCGCGGGCAATCCGCTCGACCGCCTGCTGCAGGCGCGGCAGGCTTTGCGTATAGGCAAAGCGCACGTGCTGCGTGGCCAGGTGCCGGCCAAAGTCCAGCCCCGGCGTGAACGCCACCTTTTCGGTTTCCAGAAAATACTGGCAGAACTCGAAAGCATTGCCACCGAAGGCACTGATGTCGGCATACAGGTAGAACGCGCCCTCGGGCTCCAGCGCAATCGAGAAACCCAGCTCACGCAGCGCTGGCAACAGAAAGTCGCGGCGATCGCCGAAGGCGGCGCGGCGCTCCTCGAGAATGGCCAGCGTCGCGGGCTCGAAGCACGCCAGCGCGGCATGCTGAGCCATGCTCGGTGCGCTGATGTACAGGTTCTGCGCCAACCTTTCCAGATGCGGTACAGCGGCGTCCGGGGCAACCAGCCAGCCGAGACGCCAGCCAGTCATGCCGAAATACTTGGAAAAACTGTTGAGCACATACGCGCCGTCGTCGACCTCCAGCACGCTGCTGGCGTCACAGCCGTAGGTCAGGCCGTGGTAAATCTCGTCGACCACCAGGTGACCTCGGCGCGCCTGGACCGCTTGCGCCAGTGCCGCCAGTTCCTCGCGCGTCAGCAAGGTGCCGGTGGGGTTGGCCGGGGACGCCACCAGGGCCCCGACACTGTCGGCATTCCAATGCTGCGCCACCAGGTCGCCGTTGAGTTGATAGCGCTGCTGCGGGCCCACTGGGATCAGTTGGGCGCTGCCCTCGATCAGGCGCAGGAAGTGCCGGTTGCACGGGTAGCCCGGATCGGCCAGCAGCCAGTGCTTGCCAGGGTCGACCAACAGGCTGCTGGCCAACAACAACGCCCCGGAACCGCCGGGCGTGACCAGAATCCGCTGCGGATCGATAGCCAGCCCGTAGCGCTGGGCGTAGAACCCGCTGATGGCTTCGCGCAGCGCCGGCAAACCTCGTGCGGCGGTATAGCGCGTGTGCCCGGCCGCCAGAGCGGCCTGCCCGGCAGCCACGATCGGCGCGGCAGTGGTGAAGTCGGGCTCGCCGATCTCCAGGTGGATGACGTCATGTCCGGCCGCCTGCAATTCATTGGCCCTGGCCAGCAGCGCCATGACGTGGAAAGGTTCGATGTCGCGGCTGCGCGCGCTATAGGGCTGGACCATGAAACGGATCCCTGGGCAATGGAAAAGGCGATTCTACCGCGAAACATCTTTTCACCCTTGATCGCACGCAAGGTGGAACGAATCAGCACCTTTAACCGTCTGTGGAGGGCATTAGCACATAACCCCCCATTCAGCCAGCGAGCTCGACAACCGGGAGTAGCGCGCCCCGATTCGATCTGGTAAGTTCGCCGGCTTGCAGTCGCGGGGCCGACGGGTGTCGGAGATGGATTATCCTGCGCAATGGATTAGAAGAGCGAGAGGCGGTCAATTCATGCCCACCAATGAAAAGCAACAAAACAGTCAACTTGTTCGCGGCTCCGACCCCTACGTGCTGGAAAAGGGTGAGGAGTACATGGGCGAACGGATGCGCGCCCACTTCGTCAAGATCCTCAACAAATGGAAACAGGAGTTGATGCAAGAAGTCGACCGCACCGTTGACCACATGAAAGACGAGGCGGCCAACTTTCCCGACCCGGCCGACCGTGCCAGCCAGGAAGAGGAATTCAGCCTGGAACTGCGCGCGCGCGACCGTGAGCGCAAGCTGATCAAGAAGATCGACAAGACCCTGCAGGTCATCGAAGACGAAGAGTACGGCTGGTGCGACTCCTGCGGTGTCGAGATTGGCCTGCGTCGCCTTGAAGCGCGCCCTACGGCCGATCTGTGCATCGACTGCAAGACCCTTGCTGAAATCAAGGAAAAACAGGTCGGCAAATGACCTGAAGGCAAAGGGGGCGTCGATGACGCCCCCTTTGCATTGCCCTGCACGGTAATGCCCCCCATGATCCCCCATCCCTACATTGGTCGATTTGCGCCCACACCCAGCGGCTACCTGCATTTTGGCTCACTGGTCGCCGCCCTGGCCTCGTTCCTGGACGCACGTGCCGCCGGTGGGCAGTGGCGGGTGCGCATGGAAGACCTCGACCCGCCGCGGGAAGTCGCCGGGGCCCAGGCTGCCATTCTGGACACCTTGCACGCCTACGGCCTGCAGTGGGATGGCGACGTGGTCTACCAAAGCCAGCGCCACCCGCATTACGCCCAAGTGGTCGAGCGCCTGCTCGCGCAGGGCCTGGCCTATGCCTGCACCTGCTCGCGCAAACAACTGGAGCCCTATCAGGGCGTGTATCCCGGCTTCTGCCGCAATGTCGGTCATGACGTGCAGGACGCCGCGATCCGCCTGCGCGTGCCCGAGCTTGTCTACGCCGTCGAGGACCGTGTCCAGGGGCGCTTCGCGCAGCACCTGGGCCGCGAATCCGGCGATTTCGTGATACGCCGCCGCGACGGCCTGTATGCCTACCAACTGGCCGTGGTGCTGGACGATGCCTGGCAAGGGGTGACCGATATCGTCCGCGGGGCTGACTTGCTCGACTCCACGCCGCGGCAACTGTACCTGCAAGAGTTGCTCGGCCTGCCGCAGCCGCGCTATCTGCACGTGCCGCTGATCACCCAGCCCGATGGCCACAAGCTGGGTAAAAGCTATCGCTCTGCCCCACTGCCCGCCGACACCGCCGCGCCGTTGCTGGTCCGCGCCCTGCATGCCCTGGGGCAGCAGCCACCCGACCGGCTGCGCAGCGCCAGCGTCGCCGCGGTGCTGGAGTGGGCCATCGCGCATTGGTCCAGTGGGGCCATTGCCACCGTGCTGAGCGTACCGGAAGCCCAACTGCCCGGCTGAGGCCGGGGTCGCCGGAGATCGGCCATTGGATGATTTGCAGTGCGCAGGCGATCCGTTACCATCGCCGCACTGTTTTAGCCCATCATCCAGCGTAGCCGTTGCCTGACCGGCGCTCCATCACCCCGAGGCCAACATGTACATCTATCGATTGGTCCTGCTCCTGGTAGTGGGGATTTACCTGTTCTCCCCCGCCATCATGGATTGGTGGATCGAACCCACCGGCGCCTGGTACCGGCCTTACCTGCTGTGGCTGATTCTGATCGTGGTGACTTTTATCCTGCAGAGCCAGCGAGATGCCGATGAGCTTTAGCCTCACCCACATGATTCTGATCAGCGCGGCCTATCTGCTGGTGCTGTTCGCCGTGGCCTGGGTCAGTGAGCGCGGCATGATCCCGCGCTCGATCACGCGCCATCCGCTCACCTACATCCTGTCGCTGGGCGTTTACGCCAGCGCCTGGGCGTTCTACGGCACGGTCGGCCTGGCCTACCAGTACGGTTATGGCTTTCTGGCCTGCTATCTGGGTGTGTCCGGTGCCTTCCTGCTGGCCCCGGTGCTGCTGTATCCGATCCTGAAAATCACCCGCACCTACCAGTTATCGTCCCTGGCCGACCTGTTCGCGTTTCGCTTTCGCAGCACCTGGGCGGGCGCCCTGACCACGGTGTTCATGTTCATCGGCGTGCTGCCGTTGCTGGCGCTGCAGATCCAGGCCGTCGCCGAGTCGATCGGCATCCTTACCCGCGAGCCGGTGCAGGCACGGGTCGCACTGAGCTTTTGCGTACTGATCACCCTGTTCACGATTTTTTTCGGTTCGCGCCACATCGCCACCCGGGAAAAGCATGAAGGCCTGGTGTTCGCCATTGCCTTCGAATCCATCATCAAGCTCGCGGCCCTGGCCGGGGTGGGCCTGTACGCGTTGTATGGCGTATTCGACGGCCCACGCGAGCTGGAAGTCTGGCTGCTGCAGAACCAGGCCACGCTGGCGGCCTTGCATGCGCCGTTGCAGGAAGGCCCATGGCGCACCCTGCTGCTGGTGTTCTTCGCCTCGGCCATCGTGATGCCACACATGTACCACATGGCGTTCACCGAAAACCTCAACCCACGGGCGCTGGTCAGTGCCAGCTGGGGTCTGCCGCTGCTGCTGCTGTTGATGAGCCTGGCGGTGCCGTTGATCCTCTGGGCCGGCCTGCGCCTGGGCGCCACCACCACGCCCGAATATTTCACCCTGGGGGTCGGCATCGCCGCCAACAGCAAGGCCCTGGCGTTGCTGGCCTATGTCGGCGGGCTGTCGGCCGCCAGCGGGCTGATCATCGTGACCACCCTGGCCCTGTCGGGCATGATGCTCAACCACCTGGTGCTGCCGCTGTACCAGCCGCCTGCCGAAGGCAATATCTATCGCTGGCTGAAATGGACGCGACGCGCGTTGATCGTTGCCATCATCATGGCGGGCTTTGCCTTCTACCTGATGCTGGTGCCGCCCAGGACCTGGCCCATCTGGGCATCGTCGCCTTCGTGGCCACCCTGCAATTCCTGCCCGGCGTGCTCTCGGTGCTGTATTGGCCGACCGCCAACCGGCGCGGTTTCATTGCCGGCCTGCTGGCAGGCGTACTGGTGTGGATGGTGACCATGCTGCTGCCGTTGCTGGGCAATGTGCAGGGCTTCTACATCCCGCTGCTGAACATGATCTACGTGCTCGACGACACCAGTTGGCACATGGCAGCCATCGCCTCCCTGGCGGCCAACGTGCTGGTGTTTACCCTGGTGTCGCTGTTCACGGCGGCCAGTGCCGAAGAAGTCAGTGCCGCCGAGGCCTGCGCCGTGGACAACGTGCGCCGACCGCAGCGCCGCGAGCTGCACGCCGCTTCGCCGCAGGAGTTCGCCACGCAACTGGCCAAGCCGCTGGGCGCCAAGGCCGCGCAGCGCGAAGTGGAACAGGCCCTGCGTGATCTCTACCTGCCTTTCGACGAACGACGGCCCTATGCCCTGCGGCGTCTGCGCGACCGCATCGAGGCCAACCTGTCAGGGCTGATGGGCCCCAGTGTTGCCCAGGACATGGTGGAAACCTTCCTGCCCTACAAGTCGGGCAGTGAAAACTACGTCACCGAGGACATCCACTTCATCGAAAGCCGGCTCGAGGACTACCACTCACGCCTGACCGGCCTGGCCGCCGAGCTCGATGCCCTGCGCCGCTACCACCGCCAGACCCTGCAGGAATTGCCCATGGGCGTCTGCTCCCTGGCCAAGGACCAGGAAATCCTGATGTGGAACAAAGCCATGGAGGACCTGACCGGCATTCCTGCCCAGCACGTGGTGGGGTCGCGGCTGATCACCATCGGCGAACCGTGGCGCGGCCTGCTGCTGGGGTTCATCAACGTGCCCGACGAGCACCTGCACAAACAGCGCCTGGCGCTCGACGGCCAGCCACGCTGGCTGAACCTGCACAAGGCGGCCATCGACGAACCCCTGGCCCCCGGCAACAGCGGCCTGGTGATTCTGGTCGAAGACCTGACCGACACGCAGATGCTGGAAGACAAACTGGTGCACTCCGAGCGTCTGGCCAGCATCGGCCGACTGGCGGCGGGGGTCGCGCACGAAATCGGCAACCCGATCACCGGCATCGCCTGCCTGGCGCAGAACCTGCGCGAGGAGCGCGAAGAGGACGCTGAAATTACCGAGCTGAGCAGCCAGATCCTTGACCAGACCAAACGCGTATCGCGCATCGTGCAGTCGTTGATGAGCTTCGCCCACGCCGGCAGCCACCGGCAGAGCGAGGAGCCGGTCAACCTGGCGCAGGTGGCGCAGGACGCCATCGGCCTGCTGGCCCTCAACCGGCGCAATTTCGAAGTGCAGTTTTTCAACCTGTGCAACCCCGAGCATTGGGCCGAGGGCGACCCGCAGCGCCTGGCCCAGGTGCTGATCAACCTGCTCTCCAATGCCCGTGACGCCTCACCGCCAGGCAGCGCGATCCGGGTCAAGAGCGAGATCAGCGAGCACACCGTCGACCTGATTGTCGAAGACGAAGGTACCGGTATTCCGAAGAACATCATGGACCGCCTGTTCGAACCCTTCTTCACCACCAAGGACCCTGGTGAAGGCACCGGACTGGGGCTTGCTCTGGTCTATTCCATCGTTGAAGAGCATTATGGACAAATCACCATCGACAGCCCGGCCGATATCCAAAGCCAGCGCGGTACCCGAATTCGGGTGACATTGCCGCGTCATGTCGAAGCGACGTCCGCTGTGAACTGAGACCGTCGAGAGAGCTGAATCAATGCCGCACATTTTGATCGTCGAAGACGAAACAATCATTCGTTCTGCCCTACGCCGCCTGCTGGAACGGAATCAGTATCAGGTCAGCGAAGCCGGTTCCGTGCAAGAGGCACAGGAGCGCTTCTCCATTCACACGTTCGACTTGATCGTCAGTGACCTGCGCCTGCCCGGCGCTCCCGGTACCGAGTTGATCAAGCTGGGTCAGGGCACGCCGGTGCTGATCATGACCAGCTACGCCAGCCTGCGCTCGGCCGTCGACTCGATGAAAATGGGTGCGGTGGACTACATCGCCAAGCCCTTCGATCATGACGAAATGTTGCAAGCGGTGGCGCGAATTCTCCGCGACCGCCAGAAAGCCCCTGCGCCTGTGGCCACCACCCCGGGCAAGCCGAATACGTCTGACAAGCCTGCGCCGGAAGCGGCCAACGGCGATATCGGTATCATCGGCAGCTGTGCGCCCATGCAGGACCTGTACAACAAAATCCGCAAGGTCGCCCCGACCGACTCCAACGTGCTGGTGCAGGGCGAGTCCGGGACCGGCAAGGAGCTGGTTGCGCGAGCCCTGCACAACCTGTCGCGGCGCGCACGCGCACCGATGATTTCGGTGAACTGCGCGGCCATTCCGGAAACCCTGATCGAGTCCGAGCTGTTCGGCCACGAAAAAGGCGCGTTCACCGGCGCCAGTGCCGGCCGTGCCGGCCTGGTCGAGGCGGCGGATGGCGGCACCCTGTTTCTCGATGAAATTGGCGAGCTGCCCCTCGAAGCCCAGGCGCGCCTGTTGCGTGTGCTGCAGGAAGGCGAGATACGCCGGGTCGGCTCGGTGCAGTCACAGAAGGTCGACGTCCGCCTGATCGCGGCGACTCACCGTGACCTCAAGAGCCTGGCCAAGACCGGCCAGTTCCGCGAAGACCTTTATTACCGTCTGCACGTGATCGCCTTGAAACTGCCAGCCCTGCGCGAGCGCGGCGCCGACGTGCTGGAAATCGCCAAGGCATTCCTGGTTCGGCAAAGCGCCCGTATCGGCCGCACCGACCTGCGCTTCGCTGCCGACGCCGAACATGCCATTCGCCTGTACTCCTGGCCCGGCAATGTGCGTGAGCTGGAAAACGCCGTCGAGCGTTCGGTGATCCTGAGCGAGAGCAGCGAGATCTCCGCCGAACTGCTGGGCATCGACATCGAGCTCAGCGACCTGGAAGACAGCGACGACTATATTGGCCTACCGCCGCAGCAGGCGTCCGGCGCCAATAACACGGCCCACGATCCGACCGAGGACCTGTCGCTGGAAGACTACTTCCAGCACTTCGTGCTCGAGCACCAGGACCACATGACCGAAACCGAGCTGGCGCGCAAATTGGGTGTCAGCCGCAAGTGCCTGTGGGAGCGCCGTCAGCGGCTCGGCATACCGCGGCGCAAGTCAGGGGTACCCAGCGAAAGCTGATTCGTTTCAGCTGTTACCGGGAAATTCTGGACGTAACAAAGACGGGTTTTAAGGTAACAAAAAGGCTGAGCGCAAAGCCGGACAACGGCACCCCCAGCGCCCCGAACCCCCGGTTTCAAAGGGTTTCGAAAAGTTGGCACAGGACATGCTATATCTCTGGTACAAGAACAATAACAAGCACCGCAAAACCCCTAATAAAAATAAGACGAATCGACTCACGCATAATAAAAACAACACGGCGGAGGCGCAGCTAACTGATTCTTTTGGAGAGGCGTTGTTTTTGGGGCCAGCCCCACACCCAGGCCGAGAATAATAAAACTGCGATCAAGCAGGCCCGAACTGGATGGATCGATTGATCATCACAGCACAGCGACCAAAGCAATCCGTTTGCTCTTGACTCCCGAATAGGGAGCAGCTCACTGACCACGGTCTGATGAGCGGGCACTCAACAAAAACAAGAAGCCCGACAGAATAATAAAAACAGAGCACACAACTACTTCTTGGGGAGCTTCGGCTCCCCTTGTAGTTTCTGCCCCCCCACGGCCCTGGCAGCCAAGCCCGACGCCGCTTTCAGCTCCCTCCTACACCATCCCTCGACTAAATGCTAGAATCCCCGCCCATCATGCGGTCATTCTTCGTTTATGGCCGAACATTCCTTCAAACAGTGCATCCCATGCTGAAGAAGCTGTTCCAGTCTTTCAATACACCGGCGCGTCGTCCGCAGCAGCTGCGAACCACGCCGCAAGTGCTCAACAGCGGGCAACATTCGCTGCAACGTGGGCAATTCAGTCGGCATGCCGTGGGCATCGTCGAGCGTCTGCAAACCGCAGGCTACCAGGCCTATCTGGTCGGTGGCTGCGTGCGCGACCTTATGCTGGGCATCACGCCCAAGGACTTCGACGTCGCCACCAGCGCCACGCCTGAACAGATCCGCGCCGAATTCCGCAACGCGCGGGTGATCGGCCGGCGGTTCAAGCTCGTGCACGTGCATTTCGGCCGCGAAATCATCGAGGTCGCCACGTTCCGCGCCAATCACCCCGAGGACGAAGAAGAGAACAGCCACCTGTCTTCGCGCCACGAGAGCGGTCGGATCCTGCGCGACAACGTCTATGGCACGCTGGAAGACGACGCCCAGCGTCGCGACCTGACCATCAACGCGCTGTACTACGACCCCGTCAGCGAGCGTATTCTCGACTACGCCAATGGCGTGCACGATGTGCGCAACCGTTTGATCCGCCTGATCGGCGACCCGGTACAGCGTTACCAGGAAGATCCCGTGCGCATGCTGCGGGCGGTACGCTTCGCGGCCAAGCTGGACTTCGGCATCGAGAAGCACACCGCGGCGCCCATCCGCGAACTGGCGCCCATGCTGCGTGACATCCCTTCGGCACGTCTTTTCGAAGAAGTGTTGAAGCTGTTCCTGTCGGGCTGTGCCAGCGACACCTTCGAAATGATGGTCGACCTGGGACTGTTCGATGTGCTGTTCCCGGCCAGCGGTGAAGCCCTCGAACACGCGCCCACCTATACCCACACGCTGATCAGTGAAGCACTGCAAAACACTGACCTGCGGGTCAAGCAGGGCAAGCCGGTAACGCCGGCCTTCCTGTTCGCGGCGCTGCTGTGGCCGGCCCTGCCGACCCTGGTGCTGCGCCTGCAAAGCCGCGGTATGCCGCCGATTGCCGCCATGCAACAGGCCGCTCACGAGCTGATTGCTGAGCAATGTCAGCGCATCGCCATTCCCAAGCGTTTCACCATCCCTATTCGCGAAATCTGGGACATGCAGGAGCGCCTGCCACGGCGCAGCGGCAAGCGCGCCGATCAGTTGCTGGAAAACCCGCGCTTTCGTGCCGGCTACGATTTCCTGCTGCTGCGTGAAAGCGCCGGCGAAGAAACCGATGGCCTGGGCGAATGGTGGACGGACTATCAGGATGCCAACGACAGCGAACGCCGCCTGATGATCAGCGACCTGAGTGGCAAGGACGAAACCGGCGCGCCACGCAAGCGCCGCCGCACCGGCACCAAGCGCAAGCGCAGCGCCGAAGCGGACGACTGATCATGTCGCGTGTCTTCATCGGCCTGGGCAGCAACCTGGCCGAACCGCAGGTGCAGCTGCGCCAGGCCTGCGCTGCATTGGCGGCACTGCCGCAGTCGCGCTGGGGCGCGGTGTCTGCCTTCTATAGCAGTGAATCGTTGCTTGCCGGCCAACCGCGCTACACCAATGCCGTGGCGGTGCTGGACACCGACCTGCAGCCGTTGGCATTGCTCGACGCCCTGCAAGCGATCGAAAATGCCCAGGGCCGCGAACGCCATGAGCGCTGGGGCCCACGCACGCTGGACCTGGACATTCTGCTCTGGGGTGACCAGGTGCTGGAGCTGCCGCGCCTGACCGTGCCGCATTATCAGCTTCACGCCCGTGCCTTCGTGCTCTACCCCTTGGCCGAACTGGTGCCGGCCGACTTCACCCTCGCCGATGGCCGACGCCTCTCGGACCTGTTGGCCGCCTGCCCCTTCATCGGCCTGGAGCGCCTGCCCGGTTGAAGGGGCGATGCCACCGGTCCTTCGCCGACAGACAGCACTTATGTCGATTTGACTTCACTCGCTCGCCTCATGACTATAGGCGTCCCGCAGCGCCCAGACCGGGTGAAACGGCGCGATTGGCTGGGTAGAAGTCGCTTTGCAAACATCACGACAGATGATGGTGTGCGCTGACGCAGCGCCAGACCGAGGATTTTTTTCAATGCCGCAAATCACCTTGACCACCTTGCAGAGCCTCAAGCTCGCCGGTGAGAAAATCAGCATGCTGACCTGCTATGACGCCACGTTTGCGCACACGGCCAGCCAGGCAGGGGTCGAAGTCTTGCTGGTGGGCGACTCCCTGGGCATGGTGCTGCAGGGGCACGACAGCACATTGCCGGTGACCAGTGTCGAAATGGCCTATCACGTGGCCAGCGTTCGGCGCGGCAACAAAGGTGCACTGATCATCGCCGACCTGCCGTTCATGGCCTATGCCACGCCCGAGCAGGCATTCCTCAACAGCACGCTGGTGATGCAGGCGGGGGCGCACATGGTCAAGCTCGAGGGCGCGGCCTGGCTGGGCGAGTCGATCCGACTGCTGGCCGAACGGGGCATTCCCGTGTGTGCGCACCTGGGCCTCACGCCGCAGGCCGTCAATATCCTCGGTGGCTACAAGGTGCAAGGGCGCCAGGAGGCGCAGGCCCGGCAAATGCGTGCCGACGCTCTGGAACTGGAACAGGCCGGG
>Ga0157371_10001321_pt1 | contig 26028 bp, 19 predicted proteins | sample C45metaG_FD_113462 | JGI IMG/M metagenome (GOLD analysis project Ga0157371, IMG submission 113462) | Corn rhizosphere microbial communities from Kellogg Biological Station, Michigan, USA - C4-5 metaG | ecosystem: Host-associated > Plants > Roots > Rhizosphere > Soil | place: USA: Michigan...
AATGATCTCAATCTTGTTCCTTCCCTTGCAAAAAGCTGGGACATTTCTCCTGATAATCTCACCTTCACATTTCATTTGCGTAATGATGTTTTTTTTCATGATAATGCTGCCTTTCCAAATGGCAAAGGAAGAAAGATGACCGCAAACGATGTGGTGTATAGTTTTGCAAGAATTCTTGATAAGAATACAGCCAGCAGCGGCGCCTGGATCTTTAATGGAAGAGTAGATACCGTTCAGCCTTTTAAAGCAATTAATGATACTACTTTTCAATTAAAATTATTACGTCCTTTTCAACCGATTCTTGGTGTGATGAGTATGCAGTATTGTTCCATTATTCCAAAAGAAGTTGTAGAAAAATATGGCAAGGATTTTCGCCGTCATCCTTGTGGTACCGGTCCTTTCGAGATGGTTGCGTGGGAAGAAGACCAGGCGCTGGTAATGAAAAAAAATCCAAATTATTTTGAAAAAGACAGTACCGGTACAAGGCTTCCATATATCGATGGAATTAAAATTACTTTTCTTCAAAATAAAGCGACAGAATTTTTAGAATTTCAACAAAAGCGCTTGGATTTTGTAAATGAAATTGATCCCTCATTTAAAGATGAAGTGCTGACAAAAGGCGGCACATTGCGTAAAGCGTGGCAAGGAAAGATTATGCTGATAAAACATCCGGCACTCACTATTGAATATCTTGGATTTTTATGTGACAGCACTTTGAGCCTTGTAAAAAATTCACCGCTTCATGATGTAAAAATCCGAAAGGCAATCAACTATGGATTTGATCGCCAAAAAATGATGTTATACATTCGAAACTCCATTGGAATTCCTGCTGAAAGCGGTTTTGTTCCTGCTGCTTTTCCATCATTCGATTCATCAGCAGTGAAGGGTTATCATTATGATCCTGCAAAAGCTTTGCAACTGTTGAAAGAAGCCGGATATCCGAATGGTGTTGGTTTGGAACCATTCAAATTATTGACGGTTCCTTTGTATGCCGATCTTGCCAGTTACATAGCCAATGAACTTCAACAGATAGGAATTAAAGTAAATGTAGAAGTAGTTCAGAAAAGTTTATTGCTGGAACAAACAGCAAAATCAGAAGCTTTGTTTTTTCGCGGTAGCTGGATTGCAGATTATCCTGATGCAGAAAACTTTCTTAGTGTATTTTATGGAAAAAATCCTGCTCCTCCAAATTATACAAGATATAATAATCCAAAATTTGATAAATTATACGAAGAGGCATTATCAGAAAAAAATGATTCACTGAGGTATAAAATTTACCAGCAGGCGGATCAGTTAGTGATGAAAGATGCGCCGGTAGTGCCTTTATGGTATGATATGGTTATTTGGATGGTACAACCTTATGTTCACAATTTTATACCGAATGGATTAAATTTACTGGAATTAAGAAGAGTGAAGCTCAATCAGTAGGGGCAAAGGTTATTTATTCTAAATCTTTAATTGTTAAAAAGAACTCAGGTGTGATTTTATAGCACGGTAATTGCAATTTCATACGTGAAACCCTATAATTTCAATCCCATGAATAATCAATCTTACACCCACCTTCCGGAACTTTATATAAAATCGTCTGAACCATATCCTTCATCTATTGATAAAAAAGAAAAAGTCGATTTTCTTACTACCGAACAATTATACAATGCGGTTTTCGAAAATGCCTTTCATCCAATGTATATTGGAAGTAGGAATGGACAAATCATCAGGTTCAATGAAAAATTATGCAAAATGTTTGGCTATTCAAAAGCGGAAATGGCCAAGCATGATTGCGCTGATATTTTTGACATTGACGAAAGATCTTTCATCAATTTCTTGTCTAAAAGGCATGAAAAAGGAATTGCAAAAGCAGAAGTAACGGGGATCCGGAAAAACGGAGAAAGATTTCCCTGTAGGATTTCCTCTGTATTTTATTTAACTGATGAAGGTCTCGAAAGATCAATGAATACGATCGTTGATATTTCTAAAAGCCTTTCTGCAAGATGGAACATTGCAGGATAAATGGTAATCACCCCAAATTTTACGGTAAAACATCTAACCCGGTTTCTAAACTTGGGATTTAATTATTTCTCAAGATGAATCTTTTCAAGGTCCTTGCGGGCAGGAGCAGTAAACATGACCCCGTCTTCATTAAATCTTGAACCGTGGCAGGGGCATTCCCATGTTTTTTCAGCAGTATTCCAGGCAACGGTGCAATTAATATGAGTGCAGGCAGGATTGACAGAATGAATCTTCCCTGTTTCATCCTTATATAAAGCCACAGACTGGTTTTCAAAATTGACCAGTTTCGCATCTCCGTTTTTGATCTCATCAAGTCCTTCTATTTTTTCAGACGGAATTAATTTCTCAATAAAATTGCCGGTAACATCTGCTGCACTTTTTACAAAGTTAGCAAAGCCTGCAACTGGTTTTCCTCTTGAAGGATTAAAAACTTCTTCAAAATCACTTTGTCCTTTTACAATAAGGTCTGTAAGAATTTGTGCAGCAATTTGGCTATAAGTAATTCCGTTGCCGCCATATCCGGTTGCAACAAGAACTGTCTTAGGATTGCCCGGCAAATGCCCAATGTAAGGCAAGCCGTCATTGGATTGAAAATATTGTGAAGACCATTTATAAACCACTTCATTAATTGAAAAATACTTACTTAAATAATTTTCCAACTGTAAAAAACATTGTTCAGTATCCTTCTTTTCTCCCGTCCGGTGATCCTCACCACCAGCGATAAAATATTTAATTCCTTCTATTTCCTGTGTACGATAATAATGATAAGGATCGTTAAGGTCGTATGCCAGATCCTCAGGATAATTACCGTTCAAGGTAACAGCCATTGCATAACTGCGATACGGGGCACAACGGAAATGAAGCAGGTTAACACCCGGCGGTATGTGCGTCGCATAAATCAGAAAATCGGTATCAATATTGCCAAGAGAAGTTTCTACACTTAGAAATTCATCATCATTTTCTTTTACATTGGTTACGCGACATTGTTGCAGAATTTCACCACCGGCAGCTTCAAATTCTTTTGCCAAAGCATAGACATATTTTGTCGGATGAATCTGCGCCTGTCTTTTAAAAACCAATGCCTTATCAAAATCAACCGAAACGGGAATTGTATCGCTGTAAGCCACATCGCAACCGGCTTTTACGGAAGCCTTAAAAGCCGAATCCAGCTTTTTAGTCTGGGTTTTATCAAGGGAAAATAAATACCCCTGCTTCTCCTGGAATTCACAATCAATGTGATACTTTCTGACATTCATTTCTACCATATTGATTGCCTCTAAAGTAGCGGCCAGAACCATCTTCGCATTTTCTTCTCCAAATTTTTTCTCTATTTCCGCATAAGTAAGATCAAGAATGGTATTGAGATGTGCTGTAGTTCCGGAGGTAGTTCCAAAAGCAAGTGTTTTTGCTTCAATTAAAAGACATTCCTTTCCTGCGTTTTGTAATAATAAAGCGGTAGTAACGCCGGTGATTCCACCACCAACAATGATCACATCATAAACCTTATTACCAGGCTCAAAATGCTTCGAAATATAATCAGGCATATTTTGCTGCCATAAACTTTTGGTTGCGCTATCCCTTTGCATAAGTTTTTAGGGATTTGCCGAAAAAACTATGCCGCGTTTATTTAAAAAGCCTCATTTCAAAAATTTACAGGAAAAAATGATTTAACACGAATTTTCTGACTTTTATTATTCTTTAGATATTCTGAATCTTCCACACACATTATTTTCTAACTTTGAAATCAGTACATGTTAAAAGTTATGAAGATCTACCAGCAACAAATCCGGCTCAAAGAAAGAAAAAGAGGTTTTCATTTGATCACTTCTGAAATTGAACAATCCTTCCCTGCTTTCAGGGAATTCAGAACGGGAATGTTGCAGGTTTTCATTCAACATACATCTGCTTCACTAGCAATCAATGAAAATGCGGATCCAACCGTAAGAAAGGATTTTGAATATTTTTTCAACAAGGCAGTTCCTGAAGATGATCCAAATTATATTCACAATTATGAAGGTGATGATGACATGCCTGCACACCTGAAAGCCGCTATCCTTGGCAGTTCTGTAATGATTCCAATTGAAAATGGGAAACTGGCGCTCGGGACCTGGCAAGGAATTTATTTATGCGAACACCGCGATCATGGCGGCGCAAGAGATGTGATGCTAACTGCCTGGGGAGAACAGAAAATGTAGCAAAAGGTTTCAATTATCTGGGAGTGGTGATCCACCAAACATTTCCAAAAGGATCTTTGATGCCACCGCCACGGCCATAATCTTCATCGGTAATTTCTCTTATAATTGATGCTCCTTCATCAATCGCTTTTTGAAAAGTTCCATCCGCGTTTTCAACATAAATGAACAAACCGGCGGTGGAAACTTTAAATTCCTCGGTAGCATCGGCAACCATAATGGTACTGTCGCCGCCGATCGTGATTTCGGCATGCATGATCGTCTTTTCATCACGCATGTATTTTAATTTTTCTTTGGCACCAAAAACCTTTTCAGTAAATGACATAAATCCGGTAGCATTATTCACGATCAGGTAAGGCATCACGGTTTGATAACTTTCAGGAATATTCATTTTTTAAAGTTTAGGATTAAAAAATTAAAGTTAAATAATTAAATAATCACTTCCATAGTTCCTTTGCTACCCGGCTCACCGGCAATCCCATTACATTGTAAAAGTCACCTTTGATTGATTTAATTCCAATTGCGCCAATCCACTCCTGAATAGCATAAGCACCGGCTTTGTCATACGGTTTGTAATCGTCCACGTAATGCTGAATTTGCGAAAGAAGAAGCCGATGAAATTCCACTTCAGTTTCTTCGGCAAAACATTTTTTTTTGTTGCCGGATAAAATACAAACTCCTGTAATCACCAAATGAACTTTACCAGAAAGTTGGGAAAGAATTTGAATCGCATCTTTGCGGTCCTTTGGTTTACCGATAATTTTATTTTCGAAAACAACAATTGTATCAGCGGCTATAACCGTCTGTCTATCATCGTTATGTGGTTGAAAACTGGATTGTACAGCAAGAGCTTTATTTTCAGCAATATGAATCGCTATTTCAGCAGGAGATAAATTTTCAGGAAAGCTTTCATCTGTTTCAGATACTTTCACTTCAAAAGGGATTTCTGCTAATGCCAGCAATTGTTTCCTTCGGGGAGAACCGGACGCTAAAATAATTTTATTCATTTTTTTAAAGGAATTTTAAAAGAAGACCATCGAAATAATTCCCGCCAGCATGATTAATTTCACGGCTGAACTCAGTTGATGAAAGTCTGCTGAAGTAGTAGCTGTATATAATTTCTTCAAAACCCAAAGTAAAGGAACGATAATAGTGATCACAGAATACAATGCGGAAATCCACCAACCCAATTGAATTACATAAATCTGAATTGCCACTAAAAGTCCTGTCAGCACTACAATCCAGACAGCAGTAAAAACTTTTGCAACCGGAAGTCCCCAAACAATCGGCATTGTTTTGCATCCAAATTTCAAATCCCCCTCAATATCTTCCATGTCTTTGATCACTTCCCGAATCAAAGAAATGATGAATGCAAAACCAGCATAAATAAAAGACAACTTCAACAAACGTTGCCAGACAATATCATGGGGAAAAATTCTAAAACGATATTCTGTAAGAGTAAGCACCAAAATCACCCAGGAAGTTAAAATTGAAATCAAAACATTCCCAATCAGAATTTTCTTTTTGAAAGTGCTTGAATAAAACCAAAGAATATTAATAGCGATGAAATTAAAAATGGGAATAAGAATATTGTGAAGTTTATAACCAATATAACCACTTAGTACAAGCCCTATGAAAGAAAGAAAAGCATGCAATAAAATCGCTGATCTCCGATTGATAAATTTTCCAATGATCACTTTGGAAGATTTATTTATCTGGTCGATGTTTACATCAAAATAATCGTTAATGATGTATCCTGCTGCGGCAATGGAAACGGAAGCGATGACAAGTAAATAAAATAAATTTTCAGAAAGCTTGATTCCGTCATATCCGGCATGAGGATTCAAATAAACAAAAGGCAAAATGAAATACCTGAAAAGCATTTGGGTCAGCACAATAAAAAGAAGATTGGGCCATCTGATCAATCGGAAAAATGCTACAAATGCCTTCATAGAAATGGAATCAGGTTGAAGGAATATTATTATTTAAAGTCCACTTATCATTCAGCTTCAAGACTTTCTCAATCACATCCCTAGCGCATCCGCATCCACCTGCAAAAGGAGAAATATAAGAAGCGATTGATTTGATCTCAAAAGCCGCATCTGCAGGACATGCCGCAATTGCAGCCATCTTCATACAATAATAATCAGGAATGTCATCGCCCATAAAAAGCAATTCAGCAGGAGAAAGGTTTTTTTCTCCCAGATAACTTTTTAAAAAATCTTCCTTGTTCTTTACACCCATAAAAACTTCATGTATGCCAAGGCGGTTCAAGCGGTCATGCACAGACGAAGACTCACTTCCCGAAATCACCATGATACTAAATCCAGACCTGACAGCAAGTTGCAACGCATAACCATCACGGATATTCATTTTTCGAAGCCAGTCATTTTTAGTATCTACAATAATATTTCCATCAGTAAGAACGCCGTCCATGTCAAATGCAAATGTTTTGATCATTTTGAAGCGTGAAAGAATTTGCATTTTTAGTCGTAAGATTTATTTGCGGAAAAATTTGATAAGCGTTATTTCATTACCGAAAAATATTTTCCAAAGATAGTTATCACAGCTTGAATAATAAATTTATGGAGAGATCAATTGAATCTTTTCACAGAAAATTTGAGCTTCTAACAAAAAAATAAAAAGCCGGTCGCTCATTTTTAAAATGAACAATTATCTTTTCCCATAAAGTTTGATGATGCTTTCAGAAAGTTTTAAATAAACATATTTGAGATCCGGATTTGATGAAAGTGCCTGCAGATGACGATTCAAGGTATAAATATCATCTCTTATTGCCGGTCCTGTTTGAGAAAGAAACGGTGAAATAGTTTTGGCTCTTGAAGTAGTTTCATCAATAAGTGGAAGCAATGTTTTAAAATCGATTCTCTCTTTGTTGCAAAATATTTCTGCCAGCGCATACATATGATTAGCAAAATTGCAAACAAAAACAGCGGCTACATGGTAATTCAATCGTTCAGTATCATTGGCTTCGATCACCTGATGCGAAAGTGTTTTGGCAAAACCAATGACACGATGCAAAGTTTCCTGGTTGTTCCCATCAACCAAAAAAGGAATTTCAGGAATGTAATCACTAAGTTTTGAAAGCGTTTGCAAAGGATATAATACCCCGTAACTGCCCGAACAATCTTTCAATGCATTCATTGGAACAGCGCCGGCAGTATGAACCACAAATTTATTTTTAAGCGCCGGTATTTTTTCAATATGATCAAGCGCTGCATCGTTCAACGCTACTATATAAATTTCTGCATTTGCAAATTGATCTGTTTTTAACGAAGCACTGGAGGCAGAATAAGCGGAAGCAAGTTCTTTAGCGTGTTCCTCATTTCTGCTGGCAATCTGAACAATTTCATGGCCAGCATTTGTAATTAGTTTGCATAAAACAGTAGCGGTGTTCCCCGATCCAAGAATTACAACTCTCATTTAAACATTTTTAGTCCAAAATATTTTTTCAGTTAGCATCGATTGCAATGTATAATGCTTTTGCCTTTATAAAAAATATGTTAGCAGTGTTAATTTATTAAATCTGTCAACATCCATTTCTTCACTTTAGAAATTTTTTCAAAAGTGTGAAATTGTTATTCAGTGGGGGTTACGAAGATAAAAAACAGATTTTATAAAACAAATTTTCTATTTAAAATGTGATTTTTAATTTTTAAGCTAATATTGCAACCACACAAAAAATGCCGATATTAGAAAAGTTATCGAAAAAGAATTGAGAAAAGAACTGGAAAAATAAAGACAATTATGGCCAAAAATTTATTGATAGTCGAGTCACCTGCGAAAGCAAAAACAATAGAAAAAATACTAGGCAGTGATTTTGAAGTGAGGAGTTGTTACGGGCACATTCGTGATCTAGAAAAAGATGACATGGGCATTGATGTAAACAACAATTTCACACCAAGATATAAAGTACCTGATGAAAAAGCGAAGGTGGTAAAGGATTTAAAACAGATAGCAAAAAAATCGGATACTGTATGGCTAGCATCGGATGAGGATCGCGAAGGAGAAAGTATCAGTTGGCACCTGGCGGAAGTTTTAGGACTTGATGTAAATACAACTAAAAGAATTGTGTTTCATGAGATCACCAAACCTGCGATCAATGCAGCGGTACAAAATCCAAGATTGATCGACATGAACCTGGTAAACTCTCAACAGGCGAGACGCGTTTTAGACAGGCTTGTTGGGTTTGAATTATCACCGGTTCTGTGGAGAAAAATTGGAATGAAGGGTGGCTTAAGCGCAGGAAGAGTACAGAGCGTAGCTGTGAAATTAATTGCAGAAAGAGAAAGAGAAATTAACTCATTTAAAGCAACAAGCAGTTTTAAAATTGAGGCTACTTTAGCTGCGACGGATGCATCAGGTAAAAGAATTTCTTTTAAAGCAGAAGATGGTGGAACAAGAACCATTGAAGCAGCAGAAGATTTTTTGAGCAGATGTAAAAATGCAGCTTATTCTGTCAAAGATATTATTGTTAAACCTACCAAACGTACCTCAGCAGCGCCTTTCACAACTTCTACATTGCAACAGGAAGCCAGCAGAAAGCTCGGCTATGGTGTTAGTAAAACCATGTTGATCGCACAAAAATTATATGAGAGTGGAAAGATCACTTATATGCGTACCGACAGTGTCAATCTTTCTGCGACTGCAAAAGATCAGATAAAAGCTGAGATCCTCAGCAATTACGGCGAGCCCTATTTGCAACTGCGTAATTATAAAAATAAAAATGAAAGTGCGCAGGAGGCACATGAAGCAATCCGGCCTACAGACATGAGTGCAAAAAGGATTGACGATGTAGAAACTTCAAGGCTTTATGAATTGATCTGGAAGCGTACGATTGCCAGCCAAATGAGTGATGCCATTCTTGAAAAAACAACTGCTAAAATTAAGATCAGTACTGTTCAGGATGAATTAACTGCAAACGGTGAAGTGTTGAAATTTAATGGATTTTTAAAAATCTATAATGAAGGCAATGATGATGAAGATGGCGAAAACAGTGGCTTTTCAGGCGAAAGCCGCCTTCCTAATTTAACGGTGAATCAGCATTTGGAATTTGAAGAAATGACAGCGACAGAAAAATTTACGCGTCATGCACCAAGATATACCGAAGCCTCTCTTGTAAAAAAATTAGAAGAATTAGGAATAGGAAGGCCGAGCACTTATGCGCCAACAATCAGCACGATCATTAAAAGAAGTTACGTTGAAAAAAGAGATAAAGAAGGGGTGAAACGTGACATCAGGATTGTGAAACTTTCTAAAGAAAATACCATTAACAAATTAAAAATTTCAGAAAATACCGGCGCCGAAAAAGGGAAACTTTTTCCTACGGATCTTGGCCTTGTTGTTACTGATTTCTTAAACCAGCATTTTGATAAAGTGATGGATTATTCTTTCACAGCAAACATAGAAGAAGAGTTTGATAAGATCGCTGAAGGAAAATTACAATGGAACAGTATGGTTGGTGAATTTTATAAACCATTTCATTCATCTGTTGAACATACTTTGGAAAATGCCGAACGCGCAAAAGGTGAGCGCGAATTAGGAACAGATTCAGAAAGCGGGAAACCGGTAATTGCACGAATGGGAAGATATGGACCGATGGTACAAATTGGAAACGCAGAGGACGAAGAAAAACCACGCTTCGCAAAATTAAAAGCCACACAAAGTATAGAAACCATTACACTGCAAGAAGCGAAGGATCTTTTTAAACTTCCTTTGAATTTAGGTGAATATGAAGGCAAAGAAATTTCTGCAAATGTTGGAAGATTTGGACCTTACATCAAATGGGGCGAACAATTTATTTCAATTCCAAAAGGTGAAGAGCCTACGGAAGTTGACCTCGGAAGAGCGATAGAAATCATCCAGGCAAAACGAGTGGAAGACGCGCCAATAGGATATTTTGATGAAAAGCCAATCACAAAAGGAAAAGGCCGCTTCGGTCCCTTTATCAAATGGAATGATCTCTTTATTAATATTCCGAGAGCTTATAATTTTGACAATCTTACTCAAAAAGATTGTAACGAACTGATTGAAAAAAAGATTGAAAAAGAAGCGAATCGTTTTATCAAACAATGGCCGGAAGAAAAGATCGCCATTGAAAACGGCCGTTGGGGACCATTCATTCGTTTTGGTAAAAAAATGCTGAAACTTGGCAAACGCACTCCTGAAGAATTAGAGCAACTGAAACTGGAAGATGTGAAGAAAATTATTCTGCAGCAGGAACCAAAAGCATTTGATAAAAAAACTACAGCAAAGAAAAAGGCGGCGCCAAAGAAGGCAGGCAAAAAGAAATAAAAGCATTATTTCGACTCTTTAACTGCCGGAAAATCCTGTAATCAGTACCAAAGAAAATACGAAAGCTTAACAATTCAGCAACGCATTTACATATAACGAAATTTGCCTTACGCTTGGCTTTCTTTATTTTTGCTGACGAGTCTAATAAATTTTCCCGCTGAAAAAAGTTTCTAAAATATTTCTCAAAGTTCTGCTTGGCATTCTTGTGCTGGTCCTTGTCTTATGGATATTGATACAAACAACTTTTTTCCAGACTTTTCTTGTTCACCGCGTTGCAAACAGGCTTTCTAAAAACCTCAATACAACTGTCTCTATCAAAAAAATCGATCTCGAATTGTTCGATAAAATGTCGATGAATGGGTTGTTGGTTTTGGATCGAAAAAAAGATACTTTATTATATGCCGGTTCTGCAAAAGTGAGTTTGACGGATTGGTTCTTTTTCAAAGATAAAATTACCTTGAAATATATAGGACTGGATAATGCATTTATCAATCTTCATCGTACAGATTCTGTTTGGAACTACCAGTTTTTGATTGATTATTTTTCAGGACCACGAAAGAAAAAAGCCGACACTTCTGCCAGCATGATCGATCTCGATCTCAAGGTGGTGAATTTAAAAAACATCAAAGTGTGGCAGAGAGATGCCTGGCGGGGAGAAGATATTTTGACTTCAGTGACAAAATTAAATATTCATGCAGATGTATTTGATACCAAAAACAGGATCATCAGAATCAACACCATTTTATTAGATCATCCTTCATTTACTTTGTATGATTACACCGGTAACCGGCCTAAGGATACGACTTCCAGTCCGCAGCAAGTAGTCCCCGAAGAAAAAGGATTGCAATGGAATCCTGCCGGATGGCAACTTTCCGTAAAAACCATTTCTCTTACTGACGGACTTGCTGCAATTGAAAGAGAAGGCTCTACGCCACCGGTTCCCAATCTTTTTGACGAAAGCCATATTATTCTTTCTAACATAAAAGGCACCTTGAAAGATTTTACTTTAAACAGCGACACTTTAAAGTCTGATGTCTCTCTTTCTGTAAAAGATCGTGGCGGTTTTGTGGTGAAAAAACTTGATGCTGATTTTAAATTTACTCCAAACCTGATGGAGTTTAAAAATCTCGACATCGTTACCAACAACAGCCATTTGGGCAATTATTTTGCAATGCACTACAATCATTTCAACGATGACATGCAGGATTTTATTCACAAAGTAATCATGGACGGAAATTTTAAAAACAGTGAAGTGAGCAGTGAAGATCTTGCCTATTTTGCTCCTCAAACAAGATCCTGGAACACCGTTTTTTCTGTAACAGGAATCGCACATGGAAAAGTGGATAATATTACTGGGCAAAAAATGATCATCGGGGCAGGAGATCAAAATCATCTCGATGGCGATATTAGTTTGAGAGGATTGCCCGACATTGATAAAACATTTATTGATTTCAGGTCAAGGGAGTTGAGAACGAATTACGCCGAACTTTCAAGGTTGATTCCTTCTCTCAAAAATATTATCAGTCCTAATCTCAGCACTTTTGGAAGAATAAGATTTGATGGAAGTTACACCGGTTATATTCGGGATTTTGTGACCTATGGAACATTGACAACGGATATTGGAACCTTGCAAACTGATCTTCATTTGCAAGTTCCTACTGAAGGAAAAGCACTGTATGATGGAAAAGTTTCAACAACAAATTTTCAATTGGGAAAATTTATTGACAACAGCCAGATAGGAAATATCGTGTTTGATGGAAAAATAAATGGTAAAGGATTCAATGCAAATGATGTCAATATTGATGTGGATGGGAACATCAGCAAAATTGATTTTAACGGTTATACGTATACGAATATCATTGCGCATGGGAATTTTAAAAACAAACTTTTTTCAGGAACAGCAAGTGTGAATGATCCGCATATTATTATCGATACATTAATTGGTTCAATCAATTTCAGCAAATCAAATCCACAATTTAATCTTGAAGCAAATGTGACACGCCTTCATTTGAAGAGTTTGCGCTTCACAAATGACAGTATTTCTCTGCAAGGAAAATTCCGTTTAGATTTTACAGGAAATAATATTGATAATTTTTTAGGCTCTGCCAAGTTATATAATGCAGTTTTAAAAGATGATGGAAAACAATTATCTTTTGATTCTTTAAAGATTAATTCAGCATTTATCGAGGGTAAAAAATTATTAACGATAGAAACAAATGAACTATATGCCAGTATTAACGGCACTTTCAGCATTCGCGAACTTCCCGATGCATTTCAATTATTTCTGAATAAATATTATCCTGCTTACATCAGCAAACCAAAAAGAAATTTTGAAAACCAGAATTTTTCATTTTTCATCAACACAAAAAACATAAGTGAATACATTAATTTATTCGATACAAGAATTACCGGAATTGATAATTCTGTCGTCCATGGAGACATTAATATTGCCAAAAACATTTTAAATCTCCAGGCAGATGTTCCGCAGTTTAATTTTAAAAATTTCAGTTTCAATAACATTCATTTTTCCGCCACAGGAACAAAAGACACCCTTGATTTAAAAGGAAATATTGATGATGTCGTGATCAATGACAGTTTGCATTCTCCGAATACCAAACTGAGTATTGTTGCCGCTAATGATATTTCTGATATCACTATACATGCAACAGGGAATAAAACCCTGAGTAATGCAGATCTATCTGCAATAGTAGAAACTTTCAAGGGCGGATTCAAACTAACTTTCAACCCTTCAACATTTATTATCAATCAAAAACAATGGCAGGTGGCAAAAGATGGCGTTCTTCAATTGAATGATAATAAGTTGATGGCCAATAATATTCGTTTCTATCAAAACGGCCAGGAGATCTATCTCTCAACGCAACCTTCGCTGCTTGGCAACAACAATGATATTTTAGTCGCGGTTCAAAATCTGATTGTTGAAGATTTTACACCATTGTTTTTAAAGTCACCGAAGCTTGCAGGTTTACTCAATGGGAATATCCGCGTCGTTGATCCTTTTGGAGAACTGGGAATTCAGTTTGATACAAAGATTGATCAGTTCAAATTTGAAGATGATTCTGTTGGTGTCATCATTGCCAACGGAGAATATCTTTCTACCCCCGGAGATTTAAAAGTGAACATGATCTCGAATAACAATCTGTATAATTTCAGCGGAGATTTTGGATATCGTTTTAAGGATTCAAGCGTTCATCAATTGAGTGGATCTGTCGTTTTTAATAATTCAGAAATCCATCTTCTTGAAAATTACTTAAGTGGCATTTTCAGTAACATTTATGGAAAGGCAACTGGTAAATTAAATATTTCCGGAAAAGCATCAGCGCCAAAAATTACAGGAAGTGTGAGGCTTGATCAAACGGCTATGACAGTGGATTATACAAAATGTCGTTATACGTTAAAAGACAGTTCCATCATTACTTTTAATCCCGATGAAATTGACTTTGGAACGATAAAAATTATTGACACACTTCATCATACTGCCACACTAACGGGAAAGATCTATCATACTTTTTTTGACAACTTTTTCTTTAATGAACTTCATTTAAAAACTGATCCTATTGGCAACAGACCCGCAAAATTTACATTGCTGAATACTACAGCACGCGACAACACTGAGTTCTATGGCCATGTTGTTGGCCAGGCAGAATTATCATTGAATGGGTTTTTAACGGATATGCAAATGAATATCTCCGGTGAACCGACAGACAGCAGCCACATTTATTTGCCAACCGGAGAAACTGCAGAAACCGGTTCGATGGATTATATAGAATTTATAAAATTTGGCCGTGAAATGAAAGCCGATCTTCGTGCCCGTGAAAATACGAATATCAAAGTGGACATGGAACTCACCGCAAATCCTTTAGCAAGAATTGATGTGATCCTTGATCAGACAACAGGTGATGTGATCAAAGCGCAAGGAAGTGGAAAATTAAATATTACAGCAGGTACAAGAGATCCATTAACGATTAGGGGAAGATATAATGTTGAACAGGGGGAATACACTTTTAATTTTCAAACTTTTTTAAAAACACCTTTCACTTTACAACAGGGTTACATTGAATGGCAAGGCGATCCATATTTGGCCAACATGAATATTGACGCCATTTACAGGGCAGAGAACGTGAATCTGAATAATATTCCAACAAGCACTGGCTATAGAAATATCAATGGTGACGTGGACATCATATTTAAGTTAAGAGGCACATTAAAAAATCCTCAACCCGAGTTTGAATTTCAATTTCCTTTTGATAATCCTTTAAAATCTGATCCGATTGCAACAGAGTTTTTAAAGACAAGATACCAGGAAGATAAAACTGCCCTGATGAACCAGGTGGCTTCATTATTATTATTCAATCAATTTATGAATACCGACCAGGGATTATTGACAGGAAATAATACCGGAAATTTTGTCACAAGAAGTGTGGGGCAATTGTTGTCATCAACTTTATCAACGTCATTGAATTCCTGGTTACAAAAAGTATTGAATACAAATTCGGTAAATCTGATTACAACCATCAATACAGCAGATTTTAATTTCCAAAAAGGTGCTACACAAAAAGAGCTTCAGAATGTTGGAAACTTTGGCGTGAAGACTGCTTTTTTAAATAATAAATTATTAGTAACAGTAGCTGGAAACGTGGACTACAGGCTTGGTCAGACGGTTACTGCTTCCAATTCAAACTTCTTATTTACCCCAGATGTTTCCTTTGAATATTTAATAAGCCCTGATGGCAGACTGCGTGTGATTGGATTCAACAGAAGTGATCCTGATCTCGGTGATATTGCCGGAGTAACAAGAAGAAACAGAACCGGAATTCAACTTTCTTACAGGAAAGATTTTGACACCTTTGCTGAGTTTTTTACAAACGAAAAAAGACAAAGAAGAGTGAAGAATAAATAAAATAAATCTTCTCAAGCTTTTTAATTATAAATCCAAAGGTTCCATTTTCGGAACTAAAAGTTGCATAATAACCCATGCAAGAAGATAAGCTCCCGCACAAATAGCAAACATGATATAATATGCGGTATCAATCTGGCCGATTGAACGGTAATAAACAAACATATTTTTCTGCACCAAAAGTGAAAGCAAAATACCTCCTACTCCACCAAACATTCCTCCAATCCCGGTCACAGATGCACAGGCAGATTTTGGAAACATATCACTCACTGTTGTAAAAATATTTGCGCTCCAGGCCTGATGAGCTGCTGCAGCCAAACCAATTATTAAAACTGCAAGCCACATATTGATACTACCGGCGATTTGTGCAAATAAAATAGGAACAACTAAAAATGCAAAGAACAACATCGACATTTTTCTTGCTCTAAAAACTGGGGTTCCCTTTTTAATCATTGCAAGCGGAAGGTAGCCCCCCCACACACTTCCAACGGTTGAAAGCATATAAACAACAGCAACCGGGACAGCAATTTGTGTCATGGTGAGGTGATATTGGCTTTCTAAAAAATCAGGCAACCAAAATAGATAAAACCACCAAACCGGATCAGTAAGAAATTTACCAATTGCAAAAGCCCATGTCTGCCTGTAGCTTAATAATTTTGTCCACGAGATTTTTGCTCCAGCTACTTCTTTATCCGCTGTTTCATCTTTATCGCTGTGTATATAACTATATTCTTTTACAGAAAGTCGTTTTTGTTTTTTAGGAACTTCATAAAAAATAAACCACAGAATCAGCCAGATAAAACCACAAACCCCCGTCAGAATAAAAGCCCATTTCCAACCCCAGGCAACTGCAATAAAAGGCACTGTTAAAGGCGCAATAATCGCTCCTAAATTAGAACCTGAATTAAAAATTCCTGTCGCCAAAGCACGTTCTTTTTTTGGAAACCATTCAGCAGTTGTTTTAATTGCTGCGGGAAAATTCCCGGATTCAGTCAGGCCTAAAAATGAACGAACAACAGCGAACCCTAAAACACTCGAGGCAAATGCATGGCAAACAGCAGCAACACTCCACAAGCCGGTCGTCACTGCATAACCGATCTTTGTACCGAGTTTATCAATAATTCTTCCGGCACCCAACATGCCAAATGCATAAAAAAATTTGAAGGCAATTTCTATATTAGCATAATCCGCGTCATTCCAATTCATATCAGCCGACAAAACTGATTTTAATAAACTGATCACCTGCCTGTCAAGATAATTAATGGTGGTCGCAAAAAATACCAATGCACAAATTGTCCATCGATATTTACCAATATTTTTTTCCACATTAAAAACTTTCCTTTGATTGCCAGTTTTTTCAAGATCAATAGTGTTCTCCATAGAAATTGTTTTTTAGTTATCTAAGTGATTTCAAGATGTCTAATGAATGGATGGTCAACTCTTCAATTTTTGCATAATTTTTTTGATCCAGTAACTGCTTGCTGATTAGTTTACTTCCCATTCCAACAGCGCAGACACCCGCTTTCAGCCAACTGGCTATATTTTCTTTATCAAGATCAACGCCTCCTGTTGGCATGAATAAAAGATCAGGAAATAACGGTTTAATAGCACTCATAAATTCCGGACCCAAAATATTCCCCGGGAAAAGTTTGATCATTTTTGCCCCTAAATTCTCTGCACGAATAATCTCACTGGGCGTCATACATCCCGGAACCCAAAGCATTTTATTCTCATTGGCAACTTTAGCAACCTCTTCTATCAAACCGGGACAAATAATAAAATCAGCACCTGCATCAATAAAAGCTTTTGTCATTTCAGCATTTTTAATTGTGCCAATTCCCAGGTACATTTCTTTTAATTCACTATCGCACAATTCACGCATTTTTCTAAAATTCTGAAATGCTGCATCACCGCGGTTGGTATATTCGACTGTTCTGATCCCTGCATTGTACAAGGCTTTCAAGACCTGAAGGCTGACTTCTGTGTCTTTATGAAAATAGAGAGGTAAAATTCCCTGTTCAGGAATTAATTGCAATAAAGTTTCTTTCTGATTCATCATCTTTTTTAATTTAACAATGTTATTGGAATTCTCTTATTAATCAATATTTTTTTATGCAAACGTTACCAATCATTATTTTTTCGATCAGGTTTTTGAAGTTTAAAAATCGTTTGTGCATAAATGTTAGTACAAAAAATAAAATCAAAGGCTTCAATTTTTGCAGATCCAAAATGAAATTTAAAGAAATAAATTCAGATGAACTTAACTGGATTGATTTACGCAATCGTTACCGTTGATTTTTAAATAATTGTCATCCAAAATTTTGTTCTTTGTATAAATAAAAGTGAAATTTGACATATTCTTTATCAAAAAATAAAATCATCTTCTAATTAAATTATAAAAAGATCATGGGAAAAAAAGTTGTTACACTTGGAGAAATAATGCTTCGTTTATCAACACCTGATTACAAAAGATTTGTCCAGGCAGATTCTTTTGATGTTACTTATGGCGGCGGCGAAGCAAATGTTGCAGTGGCGCTTTCCAATTATGGTTTACAAGGAATTTTTGTTTCAAAAGTTCCTGATAATGCCATCGGACAAGCGGCAATTAATCATTTACGCCGTTTTGGAGTGGACACACAATTTATGGTCAAAGGAGGAAAAAGATTAGGCATTTATTTTTTAGAAACAGGTGCTTCCATGCGGGCATCACAGGTTATTTATGATCGCGCTGAGGCGGCAATCGCCGATGCTGATGTGAATGAATTTGATTTTGATAAAATTTTTGAAGATGTATCATGGTTTCATACAACCGGCATCACTCCTGCATTAAGTGATAAAGCAGCTGCGCTGACAGAAACTGCGTTGAAAGCTGCAAAAGCAAAAGGGATTACAACAAGCATTGATTTGAATTATCGCAAAAAATTATGGAGCAAAGAAAAAGCAAAAGAAGTGATGAGCCATCTTTGTCAATTTGTTGATGTTTGTATTGGGAATGAAGAAGATGCTGAAACCACTTTAGGATTTAAAAGTAAAGGCACTGATGTTACAAAAGGGGAATTAAATCTTAATGGTTACAAGGATGTTTTTCAGCAAATGAAAGAAAAATTTGGTTTTAAATATATTGCTTCAACTTTAAGAGAAAGCTACAGCGCTTCCGATAATGGCTGGAGCGCATTGGTTTATGATGGCAATCAATTTTATCATTCTAAAGAATATGAAGTTCGTATTGTTGACCGTGTTGGAAGCGGAGATTCTTTTGCCAGCGGATTTATTTATGCATTAGTTTCAGGAATGAATTTGAAAGATGCTGCGGAGTTTGGTGTTGCCGCTTCTGCCTTGAAACATACGATACCAGGCGATTTGAACCATGCAACATTAAGCGAAATAACTGCTTTGACGAAAGGTGATGCGTCGGGAAGAGTACAGCGATAAAATTTTCAATTAAAGGGCAAACCTAACATAACAGGGCTTATACGAAAATATACGTCAGGTTTAGCAATCAATATATCTAAATCAACTTCTTTTTAACTTCCAGCACCCCTTCTGTTGCAGTTTTTTCTATCACCGTGAAATTATGATGAGGCGGAATATAAGGGGGATTATTATCAATAATATATTTTGGGATTCCAGCTGGAAGAAAATCGATCAAACCTGCAGCAGGATATACTTGCAGCGATGTTCCTGCCAAAATAAAAATATCTGCAGTTGACACGATCTTTGCCGCTTCCTCAATCATTGGAACGGGTTCACCAAACCAAACTACATGCGGACGAAGCTGAAAACCATCAGTTGCCATTTGTCCAAATTGAATATCATCTTTTATTTCATAAAAAGTATCGGCATCATTTTCACTTCTCATTTTAAAAATTTCCCCATGAAGATGAATCACATTTTTTGAACCGGCTCTTTCGTGAAGATCATCAATATTTTGTGTGATAACCGTAACATTAAAATTATTTTCCAAATCTGCAATTGCTTTATGTGCTGCATTTGGCAAAGCTTTGGCAACTTCCCTTCTTCTTTGATTATAAAAATGCAAAACCAGTTCAGGATCTTTTCGCCATCCCTGTGGCGAAGCAACTTCATACACATTATATCCCATCCACAAGCCATCACTGTCGCGAAAAGTCTTCAATCCGCTTTCTGCGCTGATACCCGCTCCTGTTAATATGATGAGATTTTTTTTCAGCATTCAAATAAATCAATAAAACATGGGAAATCGTCATTAACCAATTTACTTCTCCCCACTCATTTCCATAATCAACTTAAATTCATCAGGTGTAACTTTTTGAACAGACAATCTTGAATTTTTTACCAGTTCCATATTCTCAAATTCAGGTGTTGCCTTGATTTCAGTAAGAGTCACCGGTTTCTTCAAACTTTTGACCGGTTTTAAATCTACAACAACCCAATTTTTATCTTCTGTTGTTGGATCCTGGTACGCTTCTTTTACAATCATTGCTACCCCCACAATTTCCATTCCTTCATTGCTGTGGTAAAATAAAACCTCATCACCTTTTTTCATTGCTCTTAAATTATTTCGTGCAGCGTAATTCCTCACTCCGTCCCAAAAAGTTTTCTTATCCTTCAAAAATTGTTCCCATGAATATTTCAAAGGTTCTGATTTCACAAGCCAGTAATTCATAATAATATGTTTACAAAGTTTTAAAAGATTTTAAAAGTAATTATTTTAAAACTATGCTGATTATTTTTACGTAATTATTGAAAATATTTATTCTTTCGCTGTTCAGTATTCCTTTAACTTTGAAAAAATTATTTGCAAACAAAATTATTCAATCAAAAAAAAATATCTCATGCTAAGCATCTTTCTTAAACCCGTTTTATTGCTCTCAATGCCCGGTGGCTCTGAGTGGATCTTAATTCTCCTGGTTGTTTTATTATTTTTCGGAGGTAAAAAAATTCCTGACCTGATGCGCGGCATTGGCAAGGGTGTCAGAGAATTTAATGATGCCAAGGAGCACGTAAAGAGCGAACTGGAAGCCGGAATGAATGAAAAAAAACCGGAATAGTTCATTCATAAATCATTTTTTTTTAATACCTGGTATTATTTGCCGGGTATTTTTATTTTATAAAAGCAATAAAAATTTATAATTCCTTTATCATTAAAAACCAAAATTTACTTTATGCTGACAACTGTTCTTTTAACTTTGTCTCTTTAAATTTCAAATCACATTTTAATCATGTTAAACATTTTCATGAAACCTTTTCTCCTTCTTTCCATGCCAGGAGAATCTGAATGGCTGTTAATCATTTTAGTGGTATTATTATTTTTTGGAGGCAAAAAAATTCCCGAACTGATGCGGGGAATTGGAAAAGGTGTCAGAGAATTTAATGACGCAAAAGAGCATGTAAAGAGTGAAATAGAAGCTGGGATGAAAGAAAAAGATGTGGCACAAACTGCGCCCGCTCCTACTCCGGCACAAGTTTCAGAATCTACTGTTGTAACTAATACATCAGCTACGGAAACAAATGGGTAGTTTTTAATCTTACAAATAGAATGCCCTAAGTGCATAGCATTCAGGGCATTCTATTATTTATATTTATACAAGATTAATTTAACTTACTTCTTCTAATTCACGAACTGATGATCCAAACCTCTAAAATCAACAGGAACTAATTTACTTACGCCTGGCTCCTGCATGGTAACTCCATAAATTACATCAACAGAAGCCATCGTCATTTTGTTGTGTGTAACAATAATAAACTGAGATTCTTTACTAAACTTGCGAATCATCTGGGTGAATTTTCCAACATTCGCATCATCGAGTGGCGCATCTACTTCATCCAGAATACAGAATGGTGCTGGTTTTATAAGATAAATCGCAAACAACAATGCCGTTGCAGTTAGTGTTTTTTCTCCACCACTTAATTGGGTAATACTGGTTGGTCTTTTACCTTTTGGTTTGGCAACAATATCAATTCCGGTTTCAGCGAGATTATCAGGATTTTCCAAAACCATATCCGCGGTATCATCATCGGTAAACAAAGCTTTGAACACATTTTGGAAATTGTCTCTCACCTGGTTGAATGTATCAAGGAATTTTTGATTGGCAGTAGTTTCCACTTCCTGAATGGTTTGCATCAATGAATCTTTTGCATTCACCAAATCAGTTTTTTGTTCTTTGATAAAATCAAAACGCTTTTTCATTTCTGTAAAAGCTTCGATGGCCGTCGGATTGATTTCGCCCATATTTTCCAAGCGTTTTTTCATGCGGTCACATTTTTCCTGCAACTCTTCCAGTGACGCCTCTGAAGTCCTTTCTTCATCAAGAATCACATCCAGATCTACTTTAAATTCAACACTTAATCTCTCTTTCATTCCGGCAAGATGAAGTTTTAATTCATTTAACTTATCTTTTATTTCATTCAATAAATGATCAGTCTGTTCCTTATTTTTTTGTTTGTGGCGCAATTCACTCTCTTTATCATTCAATTCATTTCTCAAATTATAATAAGCCTGATCCGCTTCATTCAATTTCTTTTCTTCAACTTCTTTACTTTTCAGCAAAGACAAGACTTCCTGTTCCAAAGTTTTTAAATCATCGGCAGTGATGGAAATATTTTCAGAAGATTCTTTTAACTGAACATCACTGCTGTTGATCTGAGTTGTAAGATCATTCAATTGTCTGTTCTTAAATTCAAGCTCCTGGTTGATAGAATTTACTTTGCTTTGTTGGCGTGTTAACTGAAGATTATGATCATTGAATAAAGTATTTGCCTGGTGAAATTCCTGTTCGGCCTTTGCAAATTCATCGCTGGCAAATTTCATTTTCCCATCATGGTCACCCACCTGTTCAATCAATGTTTCCAGTTGAATTCTTGTATCTTCGATATCTTCCTGATTCTGCTCCAGCTGCTGTTTCATGTCTTCGATCCGATTTTGTGAAACCGTTTTTTGATGAAGAATATTTTCGATTTTATTTTGAATAGAATAAGTTGTGTTGATCAATTCATTGATCGTTTGTTGAGTTTGTTGAATCGCATTTTCTTTCAACTGCTGATTAAATGCAATTACCTCATTTGATTTTTGATTGATGACTGATTTTAATGCAGTCACTTTTTCTTTCTGAACAGAAATTTTCTGTGCTAATTTTTCCAAATTTTTTGCCCGGCCGATTTTCTTTCCTTCAAATAAACCAACACTTCCACCGGTGAGTGAATATTTCCCTTTTACATATTTCCCTGTCTTCTCGAGGATCACATGGCCGTTGCTATTTTCAAGCGCATCTTCATTTTCGGCAATAAAAACATTGTGCAAAAGATAGCTGGCAAGGTTCCTGTATTTTTCATCAATCTCAATTACATTCAATGCAGGAATTGTATTTGCAATTGCCCCAACAGTTCTGTTGTCTCCTTTAGAATTTAACTGATCGAGCAAAAAGAAATTCGCTTTTCCTTTTTTATTCTGATCCAATAAATTCACTGCTGTTAATCCATCTTTCAAATTATCAACGACATAATAATTCAGATAAGGTTCCAACACGTTTTCTACCGCAGTGCGGTATTCTTCTTTTACATAAATGATGTCCGAAAGTATCGGCGCGGTGTAATTCCATGATTGATTATTATGAAGAAATTTCACACTTTCAGGATAGCCTTCCATTGTGTCAATAAGACTCTTCAGAAGATCATGTTCATTTTGTTTTGAATCAAGCGTACGATTTTCTTCCGCAAGTTCAAAACGTAATTTCTCAAGTGCAGCCTGCGTTTCAAGGATCTGATCTTTGGTAAATTCGTTATGTTTTTTTAATTCTTCAAGTGCGTTTTTCTTTTCATTCAAATCGGCTTCCTTTTCTTTTTTATCTTTTTCAAGATTAGAAAGTGTATCCATCCGTTGTTTTTGTTCTTCTTCCAATTGTGCTATAGACCTTTGTAAATTAAAAATGGAAGTATCGGCAACAGCTACTTTTTTTTCTGCATCAAAATGATTGCGCTGGAGTTGCATTTGTGTCTGGCGCAGTGCATCTACGGCAGTTCTTTTTGAATCAAAAATAGTCCGTTTTTCTTCGCTGCTTCTCTTTAAACTTTCCAGGTTTTCTTTCTGCTCTACGAGCTTCGTTTCTTCATCGGAAATTTGTTGTTTTGAAAATTGAATGCTTTCTTCAATTCCTTTCAACTGGCCTTCGGCTTTCAATAAAAAATCCTTCAGGCTTGTTTCTCTTTCACGCAAATATTGTAAGCGCTGCACCGAAAGATTCTTTTTATTTTCTCTTTCGCGAACGAGATCATTTATTTCATTAAAAGTGTGTTGCTGTTGCTGAAGCATTTTTTCTTTTTCAATAAATGCCGCTTTTTCCTTTTCCAATCCCGCTTCTTCTGTTGCAATTTTTGCTTCCAGTTCTGCTCTTTTATCTACCTCGGATTTTTGTTGCTCATTTAATTCTTTGTAGGTAATATTAAATCCTTCAAGAGCCGCCTTCGCAAGTTCAATACTGAGCTCACGGTAATCTTTTTTCACTTCAAAATATTTCTCGGCTTTTTTTGCCTGGCTTTCTAAAGTTTTTAATTGATTATTAATTTCAAAAAGCAGGTCTTCAATTCGGGCGAGATCTTGTTCTGTCGCATCAAGTTTTAATTTTGCTTCGCGCTTTCTTGTTTTATAAATAGAAATTCCGGCAGCTTGTTCCAACATTCTGCGACGACTGTTTTCTTTATCCTTAATGATATCATCCACCATGCCCAATTCAATGATGGCATAACTATCGGTACTGATGCCAGTATCCATAAAAAGATTATGAATATCTTTTAACCGGCATGAAACGTCATTGAGGCGATATTCACTTTCTCCGTTTTTGTAATATTTTCGTGTAACCGTAACCGTTTGAAACTCAGTTGGCAATAAATTTCTGGTATTTTCAAAAGTAAGGCTGACTTCTGCAAGCCCGCTGGCACTGCGGTTCTTCGAGCCGTTGAACACAAGACTTTCAAGATTTTCACTTCTAAGCTGGCTGATCTTTTGTTCGCCGATGACCCAACGGATGCTATCAACGATGTTACTTTTACCACACCCATTCGGCACGATTACGCCAGTAATTCCCTGGTCAAAATTGACAATTGTTTTATCGGCAAAACTTTTAAATCCTTTTATTTCTAAATTCTTTAATCTTACTGTTTCAGGTTTATTTATAGGCAGTACGCTTCTATCCTTGCAGGCAAATATATTGGTTATGGAAGAAAGAAAAATTGATTAAAGGCCAATGCGTTTTATAGTTATTCACACCTTTTTCACAAGCTTTTAAAACATACGTTTTCAAATTCTTTTAGTTGGTTTTTATTATAAATATGATTATATACATTTGCAACTATTTATTTCTTCCTACAACTCTAAAACAATTTAGCAATGAAAAAAATTTTAGTTCCGATCGACTTTTCTGACACTTCAGTAAATGCTGCAAAATATGCCGTCGCATTAATGAAGGAAAAACCTGATGCAGAGATCATTCTTTTTCATGTGTATAGCCGTATCAGTTTTTCTACTTTAACTTCAAAAGACGAAGGTTCACGGCAAAGAGTTTCAGAGGCCGAACTGAACGAAGTAAAAGCAAAAATCAGTGAAGGAAATGATAATATTTCATGCGTTGCAGAAGAAGGATCATTCATCGAAAACATTGCGGATTTTGTAATGGGGAATTTTATAGACCTTGTTGTAATGGGTATTACAGGCAGTTCCAGGATTACACAGGTTTTTATGGGAACCAACACTTTGAATGTAATTAGAAATACTGAATGCCCGGTGATGATCATTCCGCCTGATGCAAAATTCACCGGCTTGAATAAAGTAGTATTTATATCAGATTTTCATGATGTGGCGCGCACAACTCCTTTCTCAGCATTGAAAAAAATTCTAGATTCCTTTAAACCACAACTGGAAATTTTGAATGTTGACAGTGAGCATTATGTAGAACTAACTCCGGAATTTAAAATTGAAAGAGAAGCAATGGAAGACAAACTGGGCGCATATGATCCGGAATTTTCATTTTTAAGATCGTATGATTTTCTTGAAGGCATCAGCAGTTTTGTGGAAACAAGAGAGATCGATGCGATTATTACCGTTCCCCGCAAACATAATTTTTTAAGCCAGCTTTTTAAAACAAGCCATACTAAAAAATTGGCTTACCACAGTAATGTGCCAATCATTGCAATTCCGGCATAATTTATTTATTGATTAAAATATTTTGAAATGGAATTAGACTTGGATCAGTAGTCCAACACTGAGTAGGTGGATCAGAGGCGGCGGCAATCAGTTTAATTTGTGAATTTCTCTTAAAAGAATAAAAGCAAAATTTTTATCGTCGGATTGGAATTAATCAGGTTGGAGAAGAATTGAATGAAATCATTATAAAAGAGCCCGGCAATAAGATTCACGTAAACATTCGATGTACTACTCGAAAAAAAAGATAAAAATGAAAAAAACAGAATACGTCTAGAAATTATTCATCAGTCTCTGTTGAAAATTGCCGCGTTCGATAACCAATTGGAAAAAGTAACTTTAGAAAAAATCAGGCAAATAATTATTAAAAATAATTTCTCATTTCGAATTTACCTGTAAAACGTCAATCAAATTTGAACAGATTGCAA
>Ga0157371_10001322_pt1 | contig 26019 bp, 24 predicted proteins | sample C45metaG_FD_113462 | JGI IMG/M metagenome (GOLD analysis project Ga0157371, IMG submission 113462) | Corn rhizosphere microbial communities from Kellogg Biological Station, Michigan, USA - C4-5 metaG | ecosystem: Host-associated > Plants > Roots > Rhizosphere > Soil | place: USA: Michigan...
AATGTATAATCAAATGGAATGGTATGGGCGCGGCCCTTCGGAAAATTATTGGGATCGGAAAGATGATGCTTTTGTCGGCTTGTATAACATGTCCGTCCGTGATCAGTTTCATCCCTATTTACGGCCGCAGGAAACAGGCAACAAAACCGATGTGAGGTGGGTGAAATTAACGGATAAAAATGGCAAAGGTTTAATGATCACCGGAGATACTGTTTTAAATATCTCAGCGCGTCATTTCATTGATGAAGATCTGGATGATGGTCTTGCAAAACACAATCATCACTTTGGAGAATTAAAAGAAAGGGATTTGACCACATTAAATATTGATCTTCAGCAAACAGGCGTTGGCGGAATTAATTCATGGGGAACCTGGCCTTTAAAGCAATACCGTTTGAACTATAAGGATTACAACTATTCATTTATAATAAAACCGGTTAAATAATATACTTATCTGAAAGATTATTTTTTGATTGAATTGGTTCTGCTCTAAACCATTTATCTGGAGTCTCCCTTTGGAAATAAGACTTTATCCGCGTTTGATTCATTCTTTCAGGATCCTGCCAGTGACATGGGTTCAGAAACCAGCCGCCGGCGCAACAACATAGGATACTGTCACTTCTACCCGGGTTTTTTGATTAATGCGCTAATAAATGGATATTCCTGGATCTTGATTTCATTGATTGCAGCAGATTTTTTACCAATTCTTTCAGCCGGGTGATGAGGTCAACCATTTCTTTTGTTTGTTTTGTGCAAAAAAGAAGCTTTTTCACTGTATTTAATTTTGACACCTTAACTTTATCGGCCTAAAAAAAAGAAACCGATTTATTTTTTAAATTTTCTATTATAAGATGTCATTACAAACACGACAATTTCTTGATTTTGAACAACCCATAAAGGAACTTTTCGATCAGATTGAAGAGAACAAGAAACTTGCTCAAAAAACGGGAAAAGAGGAATATCAAAATATCATTAATGATCTTGAACAAAATATTCTTGCAAAAAGAAAAGAAATAACTGAACATCTTACTCCGTGGCAAAAAGTCCAACTGAGCCGCCATCCGGACAGGCCTTATACCCTGGAGTACATTTTAAAAATGTTTACCAATTTTCTGGAATTGCATGGCGACAGAAATGTCAAAGATGATAAAGCGATGATCGGCGGTTTTGCAGAACTTGATGGAGAAACCATCATGGTAATAGGTCAGCAAAAAGGAACCAACACAAAGATGCGCCAGATGCGTAATTTCGGAATGGCCAACCCTGAAGGCTACCGGAAAGCTTTGCGTCTGATGAAACTTGCTGAAAAATTTAATAAACCAATTGTTACATTGATTGACACTCCCGGCGCTTTTCCCGGACTTGAAGCAGAAGAACGTGGCCAGGGCGAAGCCATTGCCAGAAATATTTATGAAATGATCCGGTTGAAAGTGCCGGTTGTTTGTGTAATTATTGGCGAAGGAGCAAGTGGGGGTGCTTTAGGAATCGGAGTAGGAGACAGGGTTTTGATGTTGGAGAATTCATGGTATACGGTAATCTCTCCGGAAAACTGCAGTTCAATTCTGTGGCGCAGTTGGGCGCAAAAAGAAATTGCCGCGGAGCAATTAAAATTGACTTCTGAAGATATGTTGAAATTTGGTTTGGTAGATGGAATTATTCGTGAACCATTTGGTGGTGCGCATTGGAATTATGATGAAGCAGCAGCAAACCTGAAAAATTACATTAAACCAATTATTGAAGAATTAAAACAAATTCCCGCTAAGGAAAGAATCAGCCAGCGAATTGAAAAGTTTAATAAGATGGGTTTTTGGGATGAGTGATCAATTAATTATTGAACAACAGGCTTTTTAGTTCTTAACATTCGATTTTCAATTTTCAATCCTTAAGGTACGAACTACAAACTACGAACTACAAATTATGAATTATGAACTCTTTAATAAATAAACTAACAGGAACCGGAGTTGCCATTATTACTCCTTTTCAAAAAAACAGCGAAGTCGATTTTGATGCACTTGCCACCATGATTGATTTTGTTATTGATAATGGCGTAGAATATATTGTTACCCTTGGTACGACCGGCGAAACTCCGACACTTACCAAAAAAGAGCAAAGAGAGATTGTTGACTTTACTGCAAAAAAAATGAATGACCGTGTGCCATTGGTTTTAGGAATTGGTGGTAATAACACAAAAGAAGTCATTAATCATTTTTCCAATTTTTCTCTCGAAAAAATAACAGCGATTTTAAGCTCAAGCCCTAATTATAACAAACCTTCCCAGGAAGGAATTTTTCAACATTACAAAGCCATTGCCGAAGCGTCGCCTTTACCTGTAATCTTGTACAATGTGCCTGGAAGGACCGGAAGTAATATTACTGCCGAAACTACTCTGCGCCTTGCAAAAGAATGTGAAAATATCCGGGGAATAAAAGAAGCGAGTGGCAACATGATCCAGTGTATGCACATTCTGAAAAACATACCGAAAGATTTTTTATTTGTGAGTGGCGATGATCATATTTCGCTTCCTTTGGTTGCCTGTGGATCCAAAGGTGTGATCAGCGTGGTGGCCAATTGTTTCCCTAAAGATTTTTCAGAAATGATGCGGCTTGCATTGAAAAATCAATTTCAAAAAGCGGCGGAGCTTCATTTGAAATTATTGCCTGCTTATGATCTTTTATTTGTTGAAAACAATCCTGCCGGCGTCAAAGCATTTTTATATGAATTGAAAATCATTGAAAATGAATTGCGTCTTCCGCTGGTTCCTTTGAGCGCTCCGTTTCATCAAAAAGTGAAAGATTTTCTTGCTTCCATTTCTTAAAGGATTTTCATTTATGCAAAAACAAAAAAAGTATTTATTTCCTGCCCGGCTGTTACGGTCGGTCGGGGTGGGTTTACTCCTTTTTATTTCTACATTTACTTTTGCCCAAAATAAGGTGACGTTTCTTTTGAAACAGTCGTCCCTGCTGCATTCTATGGATCATATGTTTATTGCCGGCAATTTTAATATGTGGAATCCTTCAGACAGTAATTATATGTTACATGCGGATAGGACCGGCGTTTATAGCATAACCTTTTCCCTGTCTGAAGGAAATTATGAATACAAGTTTACGAGAGGAAACTGGGAAAAAGTTGAGACAGATTCTTTAGGAAACGGAATTCAAAACCGAAGCTTAAAATTACAATCAGATACAACGATCCGGATCAATATTGGTGAATGGAACGATGATTTTAAACATACCGCCAGTTCTAAAAAGAACAATTCGGCCTCTGTGAATGTAAAAATTATGGACACCGCTTTTTACATTCCACAATTGAACCGCACCAGAAGAATCTGGCTTTATCTTCCTCCCGGTTATGCAAAATCAAAAAAGAAATACCGGGTTTTGTATATGCATGATGGACAGAATCTTTTCGAAAATAAAACTTCCTATTCCGGGGAATGGGGTGTTGATGAATACCTCGATTCTATTTTTAAAAAAGGAGAAAAAGAAGTGATCGTTGTAGGAATTGATAATGGCCTTTCAAAAAGAATGAGTGAATACAATCCGTGGGAATTTCAAAGCTTTGGGAAAGGCGAGGGAGACAAATATGTTGATTTTTTAGTGAAAACTTTAAAGCCTTATGTTGACAAACATTACAGGACCTTAAAAGATAAGCCTAATACTTTTATTGCCGGAAGTTCGATGGGTGGCCTGATTTCCTTATATGCTGTTTTAAAATATCCGCAGGTTTTTGGCGGTGCCGGAATCTTTTCTCCTGCATTCTGGACAGCTTCAGGAATTGATAGCGCCGTAATGGCAGATGCAAAGAAAGTAAATTCAAAATTGTTTTTTTATGCCGGTGGCAAAGAAGGTGATTCGATGCTCCCTGATATGAAAAGAATTGAAAAAGAAATGAAAGAACATTCTTCTTCTCCAATAAAAGAAAAGATTGATGAAGATGGCAGGCATAATGAAGCCGCCTGGAGAAAGTACTTTCCTGATTTTTATGAATGGACGGTGGAGTAAATGGGTTTTGGTAAATAAATCTTTTGGCTTTCAATAGAATTAATTCCTTCATACCCTGTTTTCCAGCTCGCGGATCATTTTCATCATCCTTTCATAATGCGATCCTTTCCAGTAAATTTTCTGGCAGGATGGACATTTCCAGAATTCAGAAAAATCTTTTTTTGTGTTGGGTAAAAGCTCCTTTTCCACTTCCTCCTTTTCCTTTTTCTCAACGATTTCATTGCAATAAAGACAGCGGATAAACGCATTAAATGAATCCCGCAGATTGAAATAATGAATAATGTCTTTGAGCTGCTGCAGCGGGTCAGCACTTTTTATCTGGTAAAAATTGATATCAATGAAGCGTGAAAAATAAGCACTTTTTGAAAGAAGAATACGGTTTTCATTTAGTGAATTATTATACAGTTCTTCTTTTGAAAAATTATTTTTATAAACCGTATTAAAACCGAGCATTCTCAGCAACCTGGCAAGCTTACCCAGATGAACATCAGCGCAAAATCGGAGTGTATCAGACATAAAAAGCTAAATTAGAGAGTCAAATACAAGTTACATTTTTCCCTTTGCAAACGGTAAACGAAAAGATTAAAATTGAATTTATTTCTTTGTTCGCTAAAACCCGGGGATCTGGCGCAAACAATTCGCATCATCCGGAAGCTCACGCTAAATAACAGGTTCCTTCTTCTGCAATCTCGGTATTTTCAAAAATCTCAGAAGCTTCTTCTTTGAATTTTTCCAGTGTATCATACATCGAGGAAAAATGTCCGAGTAACAATTTTTTTGCTCCTGCTTTTTTTGCAATTGTTGCGGCTTGTTTTGATGTAGAATGAAATCTTAAAGTTGCTTTTTTTTCCAGATCAGCCAGGTAAGTACTTTCATGATACACAAGATCCACCCCTTTTATTTTTTCAGCAATTGGTTCATAAAAGGCGGTGTCAGCACAGAATGCATAAGACTTTGGTGGTTCAACAGGAAGCGTGAGGATTTCATTTTTGATCACTTCATTTTTCTCATTCACAAAATCTTCTCCATGATGCAAATTTTCATAAAATGATTTGGGTATTTTAAAATTGGTTACTTCCTGAATGTCTATTTTTCTTGGGTTTTTCTTTTCTCTAAACATAAATCCCCAGCATTCAATCCGGTGGTTTACTTCAAAGCATTCAACTGAAATTTTTTTATCTTCAAAAAGAATTCCTTCTTTTTGAAGTTTATGAAAATAGAATTGAAATGGGAAACCTGTTCCGGACAGATCCATTTGTATGTCTATAATTGACTGTAATTTTTCCGGCCCGTAAATATGAAGATCAGTTAAACGATTGTTTAATGCAAGGCTGTTTAATAATCCGATCAACCCAAAATAATGATCACCATGCAGATGCGAAATAAAAATATGATTGATTCTGCTTTTTTTTATTTTATAGCGGCTCATTTGCATTTGCGTTCCCTCGCCGCAATCAATGAGCATCAGGTGTTCAGCAGTTTGCAAAACCTGCGCGGTTGGATGCCTGTTATGAGAAGGAACGGCAGAATTGTTTCCTAAAATGGTTACGGCAATCAAGCGGTCTTTTTTTTCTGTTGGGGTTCTTTTTACACAATTTTAATTCAATAATTATGAATTGAATCCGTCAATAATTAACTTTCATCACCCTCATAATACTCACGTTCTATTTCTTCCATCTGTACAATGTCCCAGGCTTCACTTTCTGTTGGGGTTACATTCATCCTTTCAAACAAATTATTTTTATTCAGAAAATCAATAACTGCCGGTTGCAGATTGCAAAAAACCATTGAATGGTTTGAATCATAAAACGCCTGCTGAATGGATATCAGCACATTTGCAGGTTCCAGTTCAATTTCTGAAGTCTGCTCAAAATCCACCACCACATTTTTTATGGGATCAGAAAGATATTTCAGAAGTGAATTTTTTAATTCTTCTGTCATATTTACAGATAATGTCTTCTCTTCTATCGTAATGACGTGCATTTTCTCTTTGGTATCAATTTTGACTTTCATAATATCGTTTAAAAGAAGAATGTTTATTCAAAGGTATTAAAAAGGAAAAGTTTAAAACAAATTCAAATTCAATAAGTGATTTAATCAACAAAGTATCTTCTCAAAATCATTCAGGTATCTACCCGCAATCATTTTAATATATTTTTTTGCAAATCACCGGTTGCTGTTTTTCATTTTCCCCGCTTACTTTTTAACAGTATGTGCATTCTTTTAAACGTGAATTAATTGAATTTATTTATTATTATTGTACAGCATTAAATTACACACAGCTTAAATTAAATTGTTTATAAATGGACAACAATTTTTCTACACAAGTAAAAGAAATTATTTCCTACAGTCGCGAAGAAGCTTTGCGATTGGGAAATGACTTTATCGGAACGGAACATTTGGTTCTGGGCCTGATAAGGGATGGCGAAAACACAGCGATGAAAATCCTGAAATCGCTGAACGTGGATCTTTACGAACTGCGCAAAGAAATTGAACTCGCCGTAAAAGATAAAACAGGAAAAAATATAGCCAACATCAATTCATTACCGCTCACCAAGCAGGCTGAAAAAGTGATCAGGATAACCGTTCTGGAAGCTAAAACCAACAAAAGTCCTTTGGTTGAAAGTGAACATCTGATGTTATCTATTCTGAAGAATAAAGAAAATATCGCTACGCAAATTTTAAATCAGTTTGATGTGGATTATGATATGTTTAAGAGCGAATTGGGTTATGTAAAAACTGATCCGAAGGCAGATTTCCAGGATGAAGAAAATGAGGAGTTTGAAGAAGAAAGAAAATCATATTCCCAGCAGCAGCGACCTGCAAAAAGTGCTGCCGCTCAAACAAAAACGAAGACCCCGGTTTTGGATAATTTCGGAAGGGATATTACCCGTCTTGCTGAAATGGGAAGCCTTGATCCGATCGTTGGACGCGAAACTGAAATCGAAAGGGTTTCACAAATTCTTAGCCGTCGTAAAAAGAATAATCCAATTTTAATCGGAGAACCGGGCGTTGGTAAAACTGCCATTGTTGAAGGTCTTGCTTTAAGAATTATTCAAAGAAAAGTGAGCCGGGTATTGTTTGATAAAAGAGTCGTTTCTCTGGATCTTGCTGCATTGGTTGCCGGTACAAAATATCGGGGCCAGTTTGAAGAAAGAATGAAAGCGATCATGAATGAACTGGAAAAAAACCGCGACGTAATTTTATTTATTGATGAAATTCATACTATCGTAGGTGCAGGCGGGGCAAGCGGTTCACTCGATGCTTCCAATATTTTCAAACCTGCTTTGGCACGTGGAGAACTTCAATGCATTGGTGCTTCTACTTTGGATGAATACAGAATGTATATCGAAAAAGATGGCGCTTTAGATCGCCGTTTTCAGAAGGTGATGGTGGAACAACCGAGCGTTAATGAAACGATTGAAATTCTCAACAATATTAAAAGCAAATACGAAGATTATCACAATGTGATTTATGATGCCGAAGCGATTGATGCTTGTGTAAAACTCAGTGACAGATATATGACTGACAGGTTGTTGCCGGACAAAGCAATTGATGTTTTGGATGAAGTTGGTGCGAGGGTTCATTTGAAAAACATCAATGTTCCACAGGAAGTGATCGAGCTTGAAAAAAAGATAGATGAGATTAAACACGAAAAAAATAAAGTGGTAAAAAGTCAACGTTTTGAAGAAGCTGCTTCGCTTCGTGATACAGAAAAACGTTTGCAGGAAGAACTGGAAAAGGCGAAAGCAGATTGGGAAGAAGAAAGCCGTAACAAAAGATATCCAATCAACGAGGAAGCGATTGCAGAAGTAGTAAGCATGATGACCGGCATTCCTGTTAAAAGAATGGTTCAGGAAGAAACAGATAAACTTCGCAAAATGGGTGAAGATCTCAAAGGAGCAGTGGTTGGACAGGACGAAGCAATTACTAAAGTTGTTAAAGCAATTCAAAGAAACAGGGTGGGATTGAAAGATCCTAAAAAGCCAATTGGTACATTTATTTTTCTTGGACCTACCGGCGTTGGAAAGACGGAGCTGGCAAGGGCTTTGGCAAGGTATATGTTCGACAGTGAAGATGCACTCATCAGAATTGATATGAGTGAATACATGGAAAAATTCACTGTTTCCAGATTGATTGGTGCTCCTCCCGGATATGTTGGATATGAAGAAGGTGGTCAACTAACTGAGAAGGTTAGACGAAAACCATATTCTGTAATTCTGTTGGATGAAATTGAAAAAGCCCATCCGGATATTTACAATATCTTGTTGCAGGTTTTGGATGACGGCGTCCTTACTGATGGTCTTGGAAGGAAGATTGATTTTAAGAATACGATGATCATCATGACTTCCAACATTGGTGCAAGGCAACTGAAAGATTTTGGTGCAGGTGTGGGTTTCACAACGGCATCCAGAATTCAAAATGCGGAAGAAAATAATAAAGCCGTAATTGAAAAAGCATTGAAACGTACTTTCAGTCCCGAGTTCTTAAACAGGATTGATGATGTGGTGATCTTTAATTCACTTTCTGAAGAAGATATTTTCTCTATCATAGATATTTTAATGAAAGGAGTAACCAAAAGATTGGATAATCTTGGGCTTAAATTAGAGTTGACAGAAGAAGCGAAGAAATTTATTTCAGAGAAAGGATATGATTCGCAATTTGGCGCACGTCCTTTACATAGAGCGATCCAGAAGTATCTTGAAGATCCGTTAGCAGAAGAAATTTTGAACATGCATGTGAAGACCGGAGATGTTTTAATAGCTTCATTGGATGAAGAAAATGCAAAGATTGTTTTTGAAGTGAAAGGAAGCGTTGTTCAGAAAAAGAAATCTGAAGTTTAGTTTTAGATATTATAATTTAAGATGCCATCGGAAACGGTGGCATTTTTTTATCCTTCATTTTTTAGTTTCTTTTTTTTTTGCCATTTTTGTATTCATGTTTCCAAAAATAATCATCACGATTGACGGTTTTTCTTCCTGTGGCAAAAGCACGCTGGCAAAGCAACTGGCTAAAAAATTAAACTATACTTATATTGACAGTGGTGCCATGTACAGGGCGATAACCTTGTATTTTTTGCGCAATCATATTGACTGGACAAATGATAAGAGTATCCTTGATGCATTAAAAAATATTTCTCTTGAATTTATTCCAAATGAACATTCCGGAACTTCAGAAATTTATTTAAATGGCGAAAACGTTGAGTATATAATTCGTGACCTGGTGGTTGCTGAAAAGGTAAGTGAAGTGGCTGCATTAAAAAGTGTAAGAACCTTTGCAGTAGCGGCTCAGCAACAAATGGGGATCAATAAAGGAATCGTAATGGATGGACGTGATATCGGCACCACTGTTTTTCCTGAGGCCGAAGTAAAGATATTTATGGTAGCCGATGAAGCAGTGAGAGTTGAAAGAAGATATGCTGAAATGTTTGATAAGAATCCAAACATTTCTTTGGATGAAATTAAAAGTAATATCGCTTTGCGTGACTATATAGATTCTAACCGGGAAGTAAGCCCATTGCGGAAAGCACAGGATGCAACAGAATTAGACAATACCAATTTAACTGAGAAAGAACAGCTGGACTTTGCGTTAAAGCTTGTAAGAAAAATTTGTGAACCTGCCTGATATTGTAACCTTTCCTTCAATCATCTACTCCAATATTTTAATAAGTCATTTTCAGGCTGAAGATCATTTTTGTTGCGTTTCAAAATCATTTTAATAACTGATGACGATCATATTCTTTAGAAAAAGTCTTACTGTTTTTGGAATTACCTTTGTGCCCACTAAAATGAGTAAGAGGGTTTAGAATAAATGAAAATTTTTGCCACCATATTTTTAACGTTCGCTATTTTTATTCAAACATTCAGCACGTTTATTATCCAGGCGGATTTTTATGTAAACCGTTCTTACATCGCCAAAAACCTGTGCGTCAATAAGGACAAACCGATGATGCATTGTAATGGAAAATGTTATCTTTCCAAAAAATTAAAACAACAGGAAAAGCAAGATCAATCTCCCGTTTCAAGAACAGAAAAGTTTGAAGCGCAACCATTTTTTATTCCGAATGTTTTCTTATTAAAAAATACCTTTACAGTTTTACAACCTCACTATTTTATAGAAGATGAAAATATAGTTTCCTCCACTCCTCGCTCCATATTTCATCCGCCATCATCATCATTCCAGTAATAATTATGATATGATTTATCCTCAGAAAGGATGAAGTATTTCTCAAATTAAATTTTCATACAGATGAATAAGCGTATAGGCTTAACTGTAATACTTTTGATGGGAATAAGTGCAGCATTTTCCCAGAAAGGAATTACGGGAAAAGTGATAGATGCTGCTACCCGTCAGGGTTTGCAGGGAGCAACTATAATGGATTTTCAAAATAAAATAAACGGGATTTCAGATCAGAATGGCAATTTCTCTTTACCGGAAAACACAGATAGTATTGAAGTTTCTTCTATTGGATATTACACAATAAAAAGTGCAGTAAACGGACAAAAAGTGTTGATTTCTCTTTCACAATCTTTTGCCAGTCTCAATGAAATTATTGTTTCTGCAAACCGGGAAGTTCAGAAAAGAACTGAGGTACCGGTAGCGATCGATGTGATTTCAAAAACACAGATCAATGATACAAAAGCAACACGAATTGATCAATTGGTAAATAAAGTTCCCGGAGTTTTTATGGTTGATTTAGGAAATGAACAGCACAGCATGTCGGTTCGACAGCCATTGGGGTATAATAATTTATTTCTTTACCTGGAAGATGGGATTCCGATAAGAACGGTAGGTGATTTTAATCACAATGCATTGATCGAGATAAACCAGGCTTCTTTGCAAAGAATTGAGGTGATCAAAGGGCCGGCGTCTTCATTGTATGGAAGCGAAGCTGTCGGCGGCGCACTTAATTTTATTACACAATCCCCATCACCTTTTTTTACAGGGAAAGTTCAGGCAGAAGCAGGAACGCGTGGTTACAAACGAACTGATTTTAATGTCAGCAACACTTATAAAAAGCTGGGTTTATATTTTGGCGGATATTATGTTGATCAAAACCAACCGGCTTCTCAACATAATAATTTTAACAAAACCGCACTCACTTTCAGAGCGGATTATGCCTTTAATGACAAAATAAAATTGGTGACAGTAGCCGATTATATCAATTACAAAACGGATCAGAAGGGTGGCCTTGACAGTACGCATTTTTATCAAAAAGATTATAATAGTTTTTATCGTTTCACTTACCGGAAAGCTGACGCATTTCGCATCAGAAGCACTCTTTCAAAAAAATGGGGCGAAAATAACAGCACAAATTTTACACTGTATTTTCGTAATACTTCTGTTGGCCAAAATCCATTTTATTCAATTGCAAATGTTGCGGGAAATTTATCAAAGGCAACGGGGCAAATTAATGATGATGCATTTAAAAGTTATGGTGCCATTGTCCAGCATATCAAGAAAATCAATTGGCTTCATGCAAAATGGATAACAGGAATAAGCGTTGATTACAGTCCTGCAGGCTATTTGGCCCAGTTCATCAATATTCATAAAGATGCAGAAGGAATTTATGATCGCTACCAATCAACTGACAGTGTTCTTACGGATTATAAAGTCGATTTATTAAATACCGCGGCCTATACACAGATTGAATACAATCCTGTTTCCCAGTTAAGATTTGTTTTAGCGGCACGTTATGATCGCCTTGATTATAATTTTGATAATCATTTACAACCTGGCGCGTATACAGGTGCACCTGATGCAATCAATCATTTTGATCACTTCACACCAAAACTTGGATTGACTTATGATCTCGGAAACAACAACGGTTTTTATATGAATTATAGTGTTGGTTTTGCTCCGCCAAACATCAATGATTTGTATCGTGGAGTTCAGGTACCGGCATTAAGGCCGTCTTCTTACATTAACTATGAAGCTGGTGGCTGGCTTAGTTTTGCTGACAATAATGGTTCCGCAGAAATTTCTGTATACCAGTTAAATGGCAAAAATGAAATTGTGAATACAAGGCTTGCAGATGGAAGTTATGAAAATCAAAATGCGGGTATGACAAGTCATAAGGGAATTGAATTAAATATAAAATATGCGCCCGTAAAAGATCTCACTTTTCGTGCAGGCGGAACCGTTGCAAAGCACCAATACGTGGATTATATTCAGCAGGGTAAAAACTTTTCCGGAAATGAGATGGCGCAATCTCCATCCTACATTTTGAATAGTGAAATAAATTATAAACCGCATCGTATAAAGGGATTGAGGATAGGAATTGAAACCGAAAGTCTTGGTTCCTATTTTACCGATCCGCAAAACACCTCCAAATACAATGGCTTTACGGTTTTTAATGCAAGAATGGGATATGCCTTTAAACATTTTGAAACCTGGGTTAACTGGATCAATGTTGGGAATAAAAATTATGCGGTTACGGTGGAGAAAAGTGCTTACGGTACTTCATACAGGCCGGGACAATCAAGCACTGCAAATATCGGAGTTGCTTATCATTTTAATCAAGAATAAAATAACTGAAATGCGAAACACTTTCTTTATTTTTTAAAATATCACTGATGAAAAAGATCATTTTTATTATAATTGTTGGATCTGCACTTATTTTTCAATCTTGTTTTAATACGAAAAAGAAAATCAATATTGTCGCCTCTAATGCTGTGCAGATAGACTCTTCAGGAGGATCATGTCCATATCTCGCTAAAGATGAAAATGGAAATATAGTTCTTAGCTGGATCAAAAAAATAGATTCTTCCACATCTGTTTATTGTTATGCAGTTTCAAAAGATAAAGGAAAAACTTTTGAAAAAACCATTCAAATTCCTGGCAGTGAAAACATTCATCCGCATGGAGAAAATATCCCTAAAATAATTTTCAAACCTAATGGGGAAATTATTGCTGCGTGGGCTTCTGCCAATTCAAATCCTAAAAATCCTTATTCAGATGTTGTCTATTATTCGCAATCTTTTAATAATGGTGCTTCCTGGACAAAACCGGAAAAATTAGTAACAGATACTGCCGCCTACGATCAGCGTTATTTTGATATGGCGCTGACAGGAAATGGAGAAGTTGCGATTTGCTGGCTGGACAACAGAAAGAAAACAGCAGAAGAAGGTTCGGCATTATATTTCGCTGAAACCAGCAACAATTCCGGCTTTAAGAACGAGCGACTGATTACTGAACCATGTTGTCCTTGTTGCAGAACGGATTTATATGTTGACAGCAAAAAGAATATTCATATCGTTTATCGTGCCATTATTAATGACAGCATCCGCGATATGCTTCACACGGTTTCATCCGATAATGGAAAAACATTTTCTACTCCGGACCGCATCAGCAAAGACAATTGGGTAATCAACGGCTGCCCGCATACCGGCCCTGCGATGACAGAAAATAAAAATGGAATTCAATTTACCTGGTTTACAGGGGGAGGTAACGGGGGTATTTATTATTGCCATTCAAACAATGAGGGAATGACATTTTCTCCGCGAGAAAAAGTAAGCGGCACCGCTTCCAAACATTGCCAGATTGTTTGTTTGAACGATAAAGATATTGCCATCACCTGGAATGAAACATTTTTTAAGGGCGATATCACTTCATCCAGGATCGGGCTTGAATTAAGAAATGCAAAAGGAAATGATCCTGTGAAAACATACATCACTTCAGAAAAAGGGAACGCCACTTTTCCGGTGATAAAAAGCATCAATGAAAATGCTGTTCTTATTGCATATACTGAAAATGTAAATGATAAGGATTATGTGAAATATAAAGTGGTGAATTTGTAAATGCCCGTTGTCAGTTTATTTTTTTAAACTTCTTTTCGTACAATTCTATCCACTCCGGCACGCTCATTTTTGCAACAAGTTCACCTATCAATTCGTAAGGAATAGATTCCGGTTTCTTAAATCGGATGCAACTTTTGCCCATGTCTAATATGGCTTTGGAGCGTTTTGCAAATTCTTCGGTAAACCATTTCATCATTTCAGGATTTGCATAAATTCCCATGTGATATAAAGAAATGAAATTTTTTTGCGAAGCAATATTCATAAATGGCAAAGGCAACTTTGGATCACAATGATATCCGGATGCATAGAGTGAATGAGGAACTACGTAACCAATCATGCCATAATTTATTTCCTCTTTAAAGCCGTCAGGCAGGTTTTTCAGGATAACTTCCCGCAATTTATTTACAGCGATCTTTCTGTCTGAAAGTAATTCGTCAAGATATTCATTAACTGTTGTTGCTTTCGAATTCATTATTAAATTGCTGGTTTGCAAATCTGATTAAAATTTTGCAATCAGAAGAAAAAATTACGCAAACGGTTGTTTCTAGGCTTCTACACTATTAAAAATTATTTTCTCTTTTTCTAAACTTTAATCTGATGGATTTTAACGGTTATTTCTCTATTTTCACTGAACACATTTTCAATCTTTAAAATTTTAGCATGGCTCCAAACCTTTCTGGTAAACCAAACTACACTTCGCAAATTGTAATTATCGGCATTTTGTTTTTCATTTTTGGATTCGTAACATGGCTGAACAGTACCCTCATTCCTTATTTGCAAATCGCCTGTCAATTGGAAACTTCACAGGCCGTGTTGGTGACATTCGCCTTTTATATTTCTTATGCAGTGATGGCATTTCCTTCTTCCTGGGTTTTGAGAAAAACCGGATTTAAAAATGGAATGATGTGGGGGCTGATCTGTATGGCAATCGGGGCCGTAATTTTTATTCCTGCAGCACAAACAAGAACTTACGGATTATTTCTGACAGGATTGTTTGTGATCGGGACAGGTTTGGCTTTGCTGCAAACCGCGTCTAATCCATACATTACGATTCTTGGACCTATTGAAAGTGCCGCAAAGAGAATCAGCGTGATGGGAATCTGTAACAAAGGTGCCGGCGCTCTTGCACCACTGATTATGGGTGCCTTTTTGCTGAAAGATTCTGACGCTCTTGTGGAAAAATTAAAGACGCTTAATGCGGCAGAAAAAGCAATAGAGCTGGATGCATTAGCATCAAGAGTGATTGTACCTTATATTATCATTGCTGCTGTGTTAACTGCTCTTGCTGTATTTATTTATTTTTCAAGTTTGCCGGAAGTGAAAGCAGAGGGCGAAGAAGAAAAAAATGTGCATAGCGGCGATGGACAAACGATTTTTAGCTTCCCGTATTTGTGGATCGGTTTCGTTACTTTATTTTTATATGTTGGAGTTGAAGTAATGGCGGGTGATATCATCCAGGTTTATGGAAAAGCAATTGGAATTAGTCTTGATATTGCCAAACATTTTACTACCTATACAATGATTGGAATGTTGATCGGATACCTGATTGGAATTGTTACCATTCCCAAATATATTTCTCAAACAACAGCTTTAAAAGGTTCCGCAATTCTTGGACTAATTTTTACGCTGCTTGCTATTTTTACGAGCGGATATTATTCAGTATTATTTATTGCTTTACTGGGATTGGCAAATGCATTGGTTTGGCCTGCTATCTGGCCGTTGGCCATTCACGGATTGGGCAGGTTTACCAAAGCGGGTTCTGCTTTATTGATCATTGGAATTTCGGGTGGGGCGGTTTTGCCGAAAATCTGGGCAAGCCTCGGAGAAAACGTAGGATTTCAACAGGCTTTCTGGATCATGATTCCATGTTATTTATTTATCCTTTATTTTGCCGCTTACGGGCATAAAGTTGGAGTAAAAAATAAAGATGAAAATTTTTAATAATTTAACAGTTAAGTTATTTTAAAAGAGCTTGCCGGTATGATTGAGATCATCTTTTATAGTTAAAAAGTCCTGTTTAAATTGGTAATTTTGCGTTGCAGAAAACGAATCAAAATGGCCAAAAAAAGTGATCACGAAAATCCAAGTATTTTAAATCTGTTCCAATGTAAATGTCCCCGTTGCCGGCTGGGAGAAATGTTTGTAAATAAAAGGCCTTATTCCAAACGTTTTATGAAGATGTATGACAGGTGTGAAGTTTGCGGACAATATTTCGATATTGAAGTAGGATTTTATTATGGTTCCAGTTATGTGAGCTATGCACTCACAGTGGCAATCAGTGTTGTGACATTTATTGCCTGGTGGGTGCTGGTCGGTATTTCTGTTGATGATAACCGGGTTTTTTACTGGCTCGTTATCAACGCAATTTTAATTCTTGTGCTGCAACCTGTTCTGATGCGGTTGTCGAGAACTGCATGGCTGGCGATGTTTGTAAAATTTGATCCTGACTGGAGAATCCATCCTGCACAAGTTCCTGAAAGAACGAATGAAGCACAGAAAAATAACTGGTAAAAAGAATTATTTTTCGATCAGTTGAATTCCTGTTTTTGTAAATGAAATTTTGTGTTGTTTATACAAATTCCCGGTTGCCATTTTAAACGTTTTTTTGCTCATACTGAAGAATGAATAAATTTCTTCAGGCGAGGATTTATCGTGATAGGGGAGATAGCCATCATTCTCTTTTAATAACCGTAAAACTTTTTCTGTTTCATCCTCAACCCTTTCGTAGCCCGGCTTCCCGGCTGCAACATCAATTTTATTTTCGGGCAAAATCTTTTTAATAAAACCTTTGAATTTGTCCCCGGTTGAAATATCTCTGTAGATTTCATTGTTGTGCAAAATGCCTTTATGAATATTGTTGATGATCACTTCATAACCAATATTTGTTTTGCGATAAACGATCAGATCCACCAGGTCTTTTTCTTTTACGGTTAAATTGTCATTAGATAAAAAAGGTTCGAGTTTTTCTGTAGCAGCAACCCGTCCTGTCTTTTCGTCCATTACAATTTTTACCAGGTACTCACCATTGGGAATCATAAAGTTTTTCATTTTTGATTTAGGAATAAAAAGATCCTTCATCAGTCCCCAATCTAAAAATGCACCTTGATTTGTAACGCTTACTACTTTTAATTTTACAATGTCTCCTAAAACTCCGATTGGTTTTTGAGTGGTCGCAATTGGTCTGTCCTCGCTATCGTGATACAAAAAAACTTTTAGTTCATCACCCGTTTTTGTTCCCTGAGGCACGAATCTTTTTGGTAACAGTATTCCTTCCTTCCCATCCTCCAGAAAAACTCCCATTGATCTTTCTTTGATCACTTTCATCACATTGTATTCACCGATTTTTACCATTGCAATTTTTGAGAATTTAGCTGTAAAAGTAAAACTTTCCGGAAGCCAATTTGGTATTATCCTTGTTTTATTTTTTAACCCATGAAAAGAAAATCTAAAAAGAAAAAGTGGTCGGGAAAAGTCACAAAGAACAGTAATGCTCTGGATCTTCAGAATGGAGTCTTTACACTTCATGATCCCAAAAAAATCGCCGTGTCATTAAAAAAATCCGCAAAAAGAAGTCATAGAAGAAAAGGAACGCCTTTTCAATCTGCTATGTCCATGCTCACTTTTTACATCAACAGGGGTGGAAAAAACCTCGATGACAGGCAAAAACAAATTCTTGAAAAGGCAAAAGATGAATTGCGGATTCTTTTTGGAAGGGACCAAAAGGAAGAGGGAAAAACATAATGAAGATTGTGGTAAGTTGTCACAATTTTGCTTTTAATGCTCAATATTTTGATGCGCCAGGTGGATTGAATTTCCGATTGCATCTACAAACTTTTGATCTTTTACATTTTTCATTTTCCATCCATGATCAGTGCAATGTATGATTCCCAGATTTTTTTCATTCAATGTAATTCCTAATTCATTACAAACTTTTTCATTGCAGGTTTGTGGAACCGGTATTCCCTCGCCTTCATATTCTTTTGCCTTGTATTCAAATTTAAGCGGGACGGGCTCTTTTTCTAATTGAGTTATGAAATCTTTCAACAATTTTACCAACCTTTTTCTTTCTGTTTTTGGTGTCGCATTCCACTTTTCATTTCCGGCTCTTTTAAATGCCAGTTTGTATTTTATGCCGGTCATTTCTGTAGAATAATCATTTGCGTCCAGTTTTTTTACATCCTGGTGTGCAAGAATATACCAATGGTATTGGGTGCCAACCGGAACACCGGATCCTTCAGGTGCATGGCCGGCTCTGCGCTTGGTCACTGCATAAGAAATTTCCCACAGATCCGGAGTAATCTTTGTCTCGTGCCATTCGCCTTTATCATAATACCATTTGTGACTCCGGCCTATTTTCATTCCGGTGTACTGCTCTCCGTTAAAAACTTTAAACTGATTGTAACTTTTTGAGAAATCTTTTGTTGCTTCTGCTCCCTTTTTGGCTGAAGAAGCTGATGATTTTGATTCCTTTTTGGAAATTTTTTTGGGCTTTTTAAGGGTATCTGTTTCCATAGTAAATGATTTAAATTTCAGTGTATAAAAAACCTTGCCAACAGTGATTGAACCGGAAGTGTTTAAAAAGGAAATTCCGTTTAGTGTAAGAGTTGGAACCAGTTTTGTGACAGTTTTTATGTTAACCTAAAAAAATAAATTTATGGATGATATTTTGGAGAAAATAAAAGATGTTCAATCTGATTATTGTGTAACAATTCTTTTGGAAACGCATCGCACTCCGCCTGGTAATCAAAATGATGATATTGTTTTAAAAAATTTAGTGAAAGAAGCGGAGACAAAATTATATGCTGAATGTAAAAAAGATTCGGCAAAAATCCTTTCTGACAAAATAAATCAACTTGCTTCAAAAATTGATTATGCGCATAACCTTGATGGACTTGCACTTTTTGTAAATAAAGATGTTGCTGAGATTGACCGGTTGCCTGTAAAAGTTCAGAACCGTGTAGAAATCGGAAAAACATTTGCCATCAAAGGTTTGGTGAGATCCATGTACGAACAGCTGGAATATTATATTTTAGTGCTCAGCCGTGTAAAAGCCCGCCTGATTGATGCAGCCGGAGATACGGATATTCGTGAAATGGATGAGGGCTTTCCAATGGAAAATACCTTTTCTGTGCCCGGTGAAGGAGAGTTGGTAAATGGCCGGGACAGCAATGTTTCAGCGTTTTTTACCCGTGTTGATACCCAACTCAATCAGCTGCAAAAAGATAAAAATCTGCCGGTTTTTATTTGTACTGATGAACCGAATTATTCAGCATATTTAAAAGTCGCAGGGAGGAAAGAAACCGTTGCCGGTTTGGTGAGAGGCAACAAAGATTTTGAAAATGTGAACAATATCATTGATGCTGTCTGGCCGGTTGCAAAAAAATGGAATGATGAAAAAAATCATGAAAGGTTGACGGAACTTTCTGATGCAGTTGGCGCGAAAAATTTTCTCACCGATTTTACTGAGATCTGGCGTGCGATCAATGAAGGACGCGGCAGGACTTTATTTGTAAAGAAAGGATTTTTTCAACCGGCGAAACTTGAAAATAATGTGATTCAGTTCGTTTCGGAAGAAAATGCCGGTGAAGCAAACGTGGATGATATCATCAATAAAATGATCGAAAAAAACCGTGACTTTGGCGGCGATACCGTTTTTATTTCAGATGGGTCTTTGAAGCCCTATAGCGGCCTGGTTTTGGTAACCAGATATTGAATGAAATAATTATTATGATAACGGTAAAAAAATCTTTCTGCGGATAACAGAAAGATTTTTTTAATTTCTTGTGGGATAAAAAATACTTTCATAGACGCGTCTTTTCTACACTTCCGCGTGAACGCCTTCCCTGATTTCTTCCAATAATTTTTGATTAAAAGCATCCAGATCTTTTGGGCTGCGACTCGTAACGAGGGCATGATCCACTACCACTTCTTTATCAAACCATTCTGCACCGGCATTTTGCAGATCGGTTCTGATAGATAAATACGAAGTCATTTTCCTTCCTTTTAATAATCCTGTTTCAATTAATAATTGTGGTCCATGACATATGGCTGCTACTGGTTTTCCTGATTCCATAAAATCTTTTGCAAAATTGATATAAGTTTTATTGATCCTCATTTTGTCAGGATTGATAACGCCGCCGGGAATCATTAATGCGTCATAATCAAAAGGATTTGCTTCGGATAAATTTACATCCACAGGTAATTCTATTGACCAGTGATCATGGTTCCAGGCTTTAACTTTTCCGGGTTCTGTCGATAAAATATCCACTTTTATACCGGCATCTTCCATTGCTTTTTTAGGGCTTGTTAATTCAACTTCTTCAAAGCCATTTTCTGTGATGATGGCCACTCTTTTTTGATTATTGTCTGTCATGATGAATATTTTTTTAAATGAATAAATAATGGAGGTTTGTCACAATAAATATGCCCGTAAAAATTGCCGGCAAATGCAATTATTCCCCGCTTTTTAATTGGAGAATTAATGAAATAATCAATTTGTTAAAGAAAATCCATGGTTGCCTCTTCAGAATAAAAAAGAAGGATTTTTGATTTTCTGTTTTTGATCGTTACTTTACGGTTATTAATCCATTTTTTATAATGCAACTTTTTCCGGTTATAGATACTGCTTCTGCGAAGGAATTTTTAACAGTCCCGTTGATTATTTATAAAGACGATTCCAATTTTATTCAGCCATTAGATAAAGATATTGAGGATGTTTTTGATCCTAAAAAAAATAAGGCATTTCGCTTTGGGGAATGTATGCGCTGGATCTTAAAAGATGAAGATGGGAATCTAACCGGGAGGATCGCGGCTTTTGTTTACAAAAAATATAAGAACAAGGGCGATGAACAGAAGACAGGTGGTGTCGGTTTTTTTGAATGTATCAATAACCAGGAAGCGGCCGATATGTTGTTTGATGTGAGCAAACACTGGCTGATGCAGCGGGACGTGGAAGCAATGGACGGGCCAATTAATTTTGGTGAGAGAGACCGTTGGTGGGGTTTGGTGATAGAAGGCTTTAAACCGCCGATTTATTTGATGAATTACAACCTGCCTTATTATAAAAACCTGTTTGAAAATTATGGATTCAAAGTTTTTTTTAACCAGATATGCTGGTCAATTTCTTTAATGACAGAAATAGGCAGTAAACTTTTGGCCCAATTTGAAAAGCATACTGCCGCCGGAAAGTTTTCTGTAGCTCATGTAAAGAAAAATAACCTGGAAAAATTTGCCGCAGATTTTTGCACCGTTTATAACGATGCGTGGGCAAAACACGAAGGGAATAAAAAGATGAATAAAGAAGTGGCTCTCAAAATGTTTCAATCAATGAAGCCGGTAATGGATGAAAAGCTGATCTGGTTTGTTTATGACCAGGAAAAACCAATTGCATTTTGGGTAAGTCTTCCTGAATTGAACCAGATATTTAAAAGATTTCACGGAAAATTTGGTTTGTGGCAGAAATTGCAACTTTTATGGCTTAAGTACAAAGGAGTTTGCAACAAATTCACCGGAATTGTTTTCGGCGTTTCGCCTGAATACCAGGGGCAGGGCATTGATTATTATATGATTGTTCATGCGACTTATGCCATCCGTGCTTCCACAAAATACGAGGAAATAGAATTGCAATGGCAGGGAGATTTTAATCCAAGAATATTAAATATGTCCAAACAAATCGGTGCCGAACAAAGCCGTATCCTCGCTACTTACCGGTATCTTTTTGACAGAACAAAAGAATTCAGGAGACACCCGGTATTGAATTAAACGTCAGGTTTTATTATAAAACATATTTGAAAATTTCCGGTGTTTAAGCGAAGCGATCTGTCAAAAAGCGGCAGTTTTTTTTCTTAACTTGCAGCATTCTCAAAAAATTTTAAAACACTCTTTAATAAAGGGTTGGGCTTATGGAAAAATTCATTGTATCAGCACGAAAATACAGGCCTCAAATCTTCAGCACGGTTGTGGGCCAATCTCATATAACGATCACCTTAAAAAACGCCATTAAAAATAATCAGCTTGCTCATGCGTTCCTTTTTTGCGGGCCCCGGGGAGTTGGTAAAACCACATGCGCAAGGATTTTAGCAAAAACAATCAACTGCGAAAACAGAACTTCAGACGGCGAGGCTTGCAACGTTTGTAATTCCTGCGTTTCTTTTGATAACGGAAGTTCATTGAACATTCATGAACTTGATGCGGCGAGTAACAATTCTGTTGATGATATCAGGAGTTTGGTAGAGCAGGTTCGCTTTGCGCCGCAGGCAGGAAAATATAAAGTGTATATCGTGGATGAGGTTCACATGCTGAGTTCTTCGGCCTTTAATGCCTTTCTGAAAACGCTGGAAGAGCCACCGCCATTCGCTATTTTATTTTGGCAACTACAGAAAAACATAAAATTCTTCCAACCATTTTATCACGTTGTCAGATATTTGATTTTAAAAGAATTACCACCAGCGATACGGTTGAACACCTGCAGGAAATTTGCGAAAAGGAACACATCAAAGCGGATAAAACCGCGCTCCATATTATTGCACAAAAGAGCGAAGGTTGCCTCAGGGATTCATTAAGTATCCTGGATAAAATTGTCAGTTTTACCAATGGTGAGTTGACCTATTCAAACACACTTGAACATCTGAATATTCTTGACGAAGATTATTATTTCCGTTTGATCGAAGCCATGCAAAATCAAAATGCGGGCGATGCGATTTTATTATTCGATGAAATCAACCGCAAAGGTTTTGAAGGCGACCTGGTGTTGAATGGTTTGGCAGAATTTGTTCGGAATTTATTGGTGAGCAAAGATCCAAAGGTGGCGGTTTTGCTCGAAGTTTCTGAAGGATTCAAACAACGTTACCTGGAAGCTGCTTCGAAAATAAACGATTCATGGTTATTAAGCGCTTTGAATATTTTAAATGAATCTGAGATCAATTATCGCCTTGCGAAGAATAAACGCTTGCATGTCGAACTTGTCTTTATAAAGCTTTCTTATCTGAGCCAGGCGCTTGACCTGGTTGACAACGGCCAGTTAGCAAAAAAAAAACAGCTTGAAAGTATAAGGCCTGTTTCTTTCAAAACGATCACGCCGGTTGCTGTTAACAAAACAAAAGCGGATACTATTTCTTCTGTTTCTTCAGATGCAAAAAAGCCGGTGATTTCTGTTGCAGAAAAAAGTAATGGGGCAAAACTGGTCATCGAAAATGAACCTGTAAAAATTCCAAAGGCTGCCGCTGATCATACATTCGTTGCACAAAAAACTCCCCAAACCAAATTTACAAAGATCAATTCTTTGGAAAAGATCCGGCAAAAAGTGGCGCTTGAAAATAAAAACAGCAAGCCAGTTGAATTGAACGAAGAAGAGCTTTATATCGCATGGGGATTGTATATTGAACAATTGATGAACACCAATAAAAAACCAATTGTATCCAATTTCAAATCTGCAAAGCTGAATATTTTAGATGAAAACTGCATTGAAATAATCACCCAAAGCAATCTGCAACAAAAATTTATTGAAGCAGAGAGGGGAGAATTAATTAACCATCTTCAAACTCACTTTAATAACCGGTATCTCATTTATAAATTGACCGTCGCCGAAGATGAAAATGAAAATGAACCGAAGGAGGAAGTGCTGACAACTAAGCAACAATACTTAAGAATTATAGAAGAATATCCTTTGGTGAAACAACTGAAAGATCAGTTGGGAATGCAGTTGGATATTTAGTTCATAGTTTTTAGTTTAATTTCTTTTAACTATTGATCGTTTAAACTTTCTTTGCGATAAAAAATTTAATAAAATATGTGGCAGCGGCTGGCAAAATTTGTTTTAAAAAACCGGTTACTTCTTTTGATATTATTGTTTGCCGTAACTGCTGTGATGGCTTTTTTCGCGGGCAAAATTCAATTGAGTTATGAATTTTCAAAAGCGATACCGACCGATAATCCAAAATACCAGGACTATCTTTCTTTCAAACAAAAATTTGGCGATGATGGAAATGTGTTGGTGGTCGGCGTTCAGAGTGATCAGTTCTTTCAATTAAAAAATTTCCGGGCATTTCATCAATTAAGCCGGGAGATTAAACAGGTTCCTTATGTTGAAGATGTGTTGAGCGTTGCAAATGCGGTTGATCTTTTAAAGGATACCGCTTCACAAAAATTAGATGCGATTCCTGTTTTCCCAAAAGATCTGCAAATGCAGCAGCAGATCGACAGCAGTTTGAAAATATTTTATTCTCTTCCATTCTACAGATCGCTTTTATACAATCCTTCAACGAATTCTTATTTGATGGTGGTGCGAATTAATAAGGATATTCTCAATTCGAAAGGGCGCACTAAAGTCATCAATGATATCATTGACAGGACAAACGAATATACCGCTGCAACAAAGATCCAAACTCATATCAGTGGCTTGCCTTTGATACGAACACAGGTAGCAGACCGGATCGCACGGGAAATGAAATGGTTCATTATCGGCTCTCTTGTTCTTTCCGCATTGATATTGTTGCTGATGTTCCGTTCAATCAAAACAACACTTTTGTCATTGCTTGTTGTAATTATTGGTGTGATCTGGAGTGTTGGAATTATGTATCTTTTTGGATATAAAATCACTTTGTTAACTGCATTAATTCCGCCGCTGATCGTTGTGATAGGAATTCCCAACTGTATTTATTTTTTAAATAAGTATCACTCCACTTATAAAAAAACAGGAAGCAAAGAACAGTCGTTGATTGATATGGTAAGCAAGATGGGCGTTGTTACCCTTTTCTGTAACCTGACAGCGGCAATAGGTTTCGCTGTTTTTGCTTTAACAAGAAGTGATATTTTAAAAGAGTTTGGAGAAGTAGCGGGGCTCAGCATCATGCTGATCTTTGTGATCTCATTTATTTTACTTCCCGGTGTTTTAAGTTTTATGAAAGTGCCGGAAAGCAGGCAATTAAAATACCTTGATGTAAAAATATTCACCTCATTTTTATTGAAAGTGGAACATTGGGTTTTCAATCATAAAAAAATCGTGTATTCATTCACGCTGGTCGTTGTTATTTTTTCTGTGGCCGGAATTTTCAAATTAAAAACCGAAGGATTCATTGTTGATGATCTTCCGAAAACGGATAAGATCTATACCGATCTTAAATTCTTTGAAAATAATTTCAAGGGCGTGATGCCTTTGGAAATTGTGATTGATACAAAAAAAAGGTACGGACTTGCAGGTTCCCGTATTTTGCCGGTTTTGGTAAAAATGGATTCGCTTTCTTCTTATATTAAAAAGCAAGACGAAATGAGCCGTCCGCTTTCCATTTCTGAAGGAATTAAATTTGTGAAGCAGGGATTTTATGAGGGGGATTCTTTAAATTATGCATTGCCCAATTCGTTCGATATTGCCTTTATCGGCGATTACCTTCGTCCGCAAAATGACAGCGGCCCGAAAAATAATCTTTCCAAATTGCTTGAAAGCTTTATTGATACCGCAAGAGAGAGTACGCGAATGAGCATCAACATGGCCGATGTCGGAACAGAAAAGCTTCCGGTTATTTTAAATAATTTAAGGAAAGAGACCGGCCATTTTTTTGATTCTTCAAAATATAAAATCACCTTCACCGGATCCACCATTACTTTCCTTGAAGGAAGCACTTATATCATCAACGGTTTGAAAGAAAGTTTGCTTTGGGCGTTTTTATTCATCGCGCTTTGCATGTTGTATTTGTTCAAATCCGTGCGAATTTTGATTTGTTCTTTAATTCCCAATGTCATTCCATTAGTAGTTACTGCAGGAATTATGGGCTGGGCAGGAGTGAGGCTGAAGCCTTCAACCGTATTAATCTTCAGCGTTGCTTTAGGAATTGCCATTGACGTTACGATACGCTTTTTAGTAAATTATAAGCAGGAACTTCCTTCCAATGATTTCGACATAAAGAAAACCGTTTCTGAAAGCATCAATCATACCGGATTAAGCATTCTTTACACCTCACTTGTGTTGATTGCAGGATTTATCATTTTTTGTTTCAGCGGATTTGGGGGAACGCAATCTCTTGGGTGGCTTACATCGGTTACGCTGTTTACAGCAACTCTTACGAACCTGATTTTACTGCCGGTTTTGTTGCTGGGTATATCCGGCAAGAAAAAAGAAATAAGGCTATTGGCAAAGGCAAATTAGGCTATCTCTAACGCAGGTTTGTAAGAGGTATTCTGAGGTATTCTCGTTCGAGGTTGAAGGTTGAAGGTTGAAGGCAATA
>Ga0157371_10001325_pt1 | contig 26007 bp, 18 predicted proteins | sample C45metaG_FD_113462 | JGI IMG/M metagenome (GOLD analysis project Ga0157371, IMG submission 113462) | Corn rhizosphere microbial communities from Kellogg Biological Station, Michigan, USA - C4-5 metaG | ecosystem: Host-associated > Plants > Roots > Rhizosphere > Soil | place: USA: Michigan...
CTGCACATTAAAAGCTGTACCCGATGCGTCCGATAAATTAATAGTTATTGGAATGTTTATTTCATCATTGTTCAATGTAAAATTATCACCACTACCAACTTCAATTCTATTATCTAAACTAAGATTAACATTAGCAACCTTTTCATTAGCAATTACCCCTGACAGCTTTTCCTTTTCGCACGACGCCATCAGTATTGCCATAGCAGCCACAAGGCATATATGAGCACTGGTAAATATTCTTTTCATATCTTAATATTTTATGATCTTTAAATAGACTTCCGGGAACTGACATTTTATTCCCGGAAGTTTTAAATTAATTTGCTATCCAAACTCTACCGTCCAATGCCCAACTTTCTTGTCTTGGAATATTAAACCAGCTCAATATCTGTGTTGGAATATCAGAGTTTTTCGGAACCAATACACCTAAATTCGTGTTACTTGGAGAACACATTAAGTCTGTGAATTTTTCCCAACTATAAGCTCCTTCTAATTTAAAATCTGCAGCAAAAGGTCCGTTATCCTTAAGTGTTCCCCCTGTTCCATCAACCATAGGCCAGTAGCCGGCTAGAAAGTCATAAGCTGGGTGACTTTGCTCCATAGTAGGATCACAAGAATACTGCTTAATAACAGTTTCAGAAAGCGCTGTTTTCCATATTTTCAACTCAGCTAACTGAACATTAATAACACCTCTGTCACCATTAACATCCCCTCCAACATAACCTACAGTTAAGGGATCATTGTTGTTATAATTTGGAAATCCGGATAATTGCCTGTCATTTGTATGTGGGGTAGCAGGACTAGCATTAAATCCGCCTCCATTATTTGTAATACCTTTTACACCATCAGTGTATAATCTAATATACCTTCTGCCATCTGCTTTTTTCTCTACAACAAATGTTAAATCGTGCCATGTATCACCGCTAAAGTCAAGTCCGCCAACTTCATCTCCATTTGAATTATCCTGACCACCCGCTCCAAAGAAGCGCCAGCCATTATAAAACAAACAAATATTCCAACCAGCCTGACCCCAGCTGCTATTATTTCTTTTACCTAAAACAGATGGCCACTCATACCAATAATCTCCTTTTGACGTATTTTTGGTTTTCCCCTTTTTGATTTTTACAGAAACCGTGAAATCATTATCAGGTCCAAAGTTAAACTCACTGTTTACAGGTCCTTGAACAACCCCTTTAATCCTATCAGGATCTCCTTTAAATCTAATTGCCGAACCTGAATAAGTGTTTCCTAAAAATGGTCTTGCAATGAAAGTAGGGTTATATCTATTGTTATAAATAATAGTAAAGGTGTTGATATTGGTATTACTGAATAACGTTTTATCATCTTGCTCTACAGGAAGCGTAAATTGTCCTCCTTTATTAGAAGTTACAATAACCAACCAATTCTCTTTATTATAAGTTGGTCTTGATTTTAAAGACGCCAAAATCTGCCCCACCTGACCATCAAATTTATTAATCGCCGCTTTATATGCAGGGAAAGAATTGTCAAATCCCGAAGCTTTTCCTGCCTTTTCAACACCACTAAACTGTCCAACTATAAGAGAAGCAGTATCTGTTTTAACAAAATCAACTAACCTTGCTGTAACCGCATCATCATTTCCTCCAAATGATTCTGTTACATCTGTTCCACCAGTTAATTTGCCCTTAAAAACGTCCGATGAAGCAAAAGATGCTATACGAAAACCTGGCCTCAACGATTTGATACGTTCAAATATAACCGGATAGTTTTCAAGTCTATTACCTGCAAAATCTTCCGTTAATACATTATGTTTTTCCTTTTTTACACCGGTTAACATATCAGTCCAATTTGTTGCATCAGTGTAATTGGTATTATCACTCAAACCGGTCCAGGTATAAACTGCACTATCAATAAGTGTTCTTAATGTTGTGGTTCCTGCATCTCTAACTGATGAGCCACGTGCTCCGTCCACAATAAGGTAAAGAACCTTAGGAACTTTATAAGTAACACTACCATCATTGTCAGGTGCATCTGGTATTACTTTATCAAAATCCTTATTACAGGATGTTGCAAACACCAGCAAGCATAGTGTTAGACTAACAAAATATTTGAATTGATGTTTTTTCATATTCTTTAATTTATAATTCATTTGGTTCATGTATGGATTATATATCAATATAATCAATTTTCTAGTGTTACCTTAATAATATTGTTGGTTTCTACGTTGTCAAAAACAAAGAATGAACCTGTAATCAATAGCGCTCTTTTGTTATCAGCAGATTTGGTTTCGTATACATCTAACATACTGCCTAACAAGTTACCCACGTTATTATATCCTTCAGCAATCTCACCTTTATCTGTTGTAATAAGAAAGCCTTGTCTGTTCACACCGTCATAAGTTTTAAAATATCCACCTATTAAGCACAAACCATCACTCAACTGTTTAGTAAAATTCGGATAGCCGCCGACGAACTTCTTGGCAACAAACGATTGATCAACCGAACCATCATAATTTAACATAACAACGCTTTCTGCCGCTACTCCGTTAAATTTCTTAAATGTTCCGCATAACAGATATTTCTTGGTAGTTTCATTATAGCTGGCATGGCTTATAATAAAATCAGCTCCGGCTCCACCAGGATTGAAAGTCGCATCAACAGTTCCATCAGCATTTAAACGGGTTATGTATCCTGCAGAAGCATCATCAAATTTGGTGAAGTTACCATAAACCAAAATCTTTCCATCAGTATGCATGATTGTTTTGATAAAACCATTAGACCCAGGTAAGCTTTTACCTTTAGCACCACCATAACCTGTAGCATTCGGATCGAATCTCCATGTTTTATCCAAAGTTCCATTTGGATTAAAACGTGCCAGCTGACGTACCTCTATGGTGTCAATAACTGTACTATCCTTTAATTGTCTGTTTGGTTGGTCATAGCGACGAGACACATAATATCTAAAATTCCCTGATGCTATAATCTTATTATTAAAAGCATATACATTGGTAATTGCTGCATCAGTTCCGCCATTAAATGTTGGAACATAAATCAGTTTTTTTGTATACGTCTCTACCAGCATGGTATCAATAGTTCCCTGGCTACTTACTCTAGTGAGGTTATTGATCCCTCCTCTTTGGGCATAGCCACTAAAGGCACCTCCAAGAAACCACTGATTATTTAGGATCGCCATATCGTAAAGATCTCCAGTAGAAGCACTTCCACTCAGCAATGAACGATCCCAGGTTCCATCCGGAAAAATTCTTACTATACGGTTAATTCGCTTAACTATCCCCTTATTGTCATAGTTGGTAAAACCACCTAACAACAATAAATTACCTCCGGTCAAAGGATAAATCCTAGCTATACCTCCGTCTGTACCTGCAACTACTTTAAAAGTAGGATCTTTTTTAACAAAGCCGGTTACGGTAAAATTCGGTCCAAACACCAACTGCCCGTCAATTACAAATGATGTAACCCCTGAACTTGCTCTTCCCGGTACTTTTGCTTTGATACCTGTCTCTGAGATCTCAACAATCTCTGCCTTTTCACCGTTGAATAAAAACTGAATCTTATCCTTATGTGGCACCAAACCAGTTGCTTTAAAAGTAATTACGGTTCCGGCCATACCTACCGCCGGAACTGGTATTTGCTGACGGTCTATCTTAATTCCCAAGGGGGCAATACCACCTTGATAAGGATCTTCAAATGAGGCCTCCTTTTCTTTACAGCCACTAAACAGCACTGTAACAAGGATCATCGACAGACTTATATATTTAAAAAATTTCATATGCTTATCTTAAATTATTTCTATTAACATTTTAACTATTATAAACCTACCTGCTGAATAATACATCATTATAAAAATCAACGTTAAAGCCGAATACATTCGCACTAAACTCATTCGGTGCTTCCCCTATTGGGTCTCCCATACCAATTGCTAACACATGTACAACACCATTACTTGGTTGTATATCTGAAGATGCAACTGCTACAGTGCTAAAATTATTTGGGTTTGAAGGATCCCACAGATAAGAAATAGTCAACTGGCGATAACCTACATACTTAACACCATTTACGGAATTATAAACAACACCGATGTTTGCAATATCATGATCATAGGTGTAATAATATGATCCTGGAAACAATTCCCTCAATCCGAAATCAATTTGAGGATAGTCTTTCAATTTATAGGATCCCTTATAAATATACCTGCCCAGAAATTTACGCCATATTGCAGGCTGAACATCAGAAAGGGTTTTCAAAGTATCCCTTCCCGAATTAAATAATATTTGATTTAATCCACCTCTTAATTCCGGTATAGGTGTATTTACCAAACCAATGGTGCGTCTTATCACTTCATCCGTAGGCGCAAAGAAAGTAATGTTCTCATTTTTAAAAACATCTTCCATACCTGCCAGTTTTACAATCTGAGCTATAGTGTCAAATTTAGGGTTCGACTCTAAATACTGCATTATATTTCCGTTAAAAACCGGATTAGCTTTACCACCATCATTATAATACTCATCTTTTTTACAAGAGGTAATTACCATGGCCAACAAGATTGATAATATTGCGGCAGGTTTAAAGTATCGTTTAATAATATTTTTCATGTATATCTATAATTTAAATTAAAGCCCTGTCCCGATCCAATATGTATTCAAACTCATTTTAGGATTATTAAACAATGCATCAGCACTAATTGGCCATGTCCAACCACCCCTGTTAAACTTATCAGAGGTTAATGGATTATCTGTCCACTCTTTACTTAACACTCTTTTAGTCCTAACCAGGTCAAAATAACGACTTCCCTCTCCCATTAATTCTTTAGATCTTTCCAAAAAGATAGCATCCTTCAAATTTCCATCTCCACTTCCGGTAGGGTAAGGTGGTGCCACAGCTCTACCTCTTATTAAATTTAAACACTCTATAGCTGTCGGATCATCTGGAGTCAGATTAGCCAATGCTTCCGCACGTAATAAAACAGCATCTGAATAACGCATAATCAGGTAAGTATTATCAGGGTTCAAATCCAGATTCGGATTATTGGCGTCAGCAAAAGTATTTAACGCAAATTTCCTTAACTGAAAAGTAGATGCATTTTGATCAAATGGAGCAACAAACCATACTGTTAATCTCAAATCAGATTCATCAGGATAAAGCTTTCTCATATATTCAGTTGAAAATACAGAATAACTATATCTGTGCGTATACTCAGGTTGTTTATAAGGAAAATGGATAAATGCATCTCCAAATGGAGAATAAGCATTCGCTTGTGCAAATGGGTCATTTAAATCCTGATTATAATTCAGTGTTCTAAACAGCTCAAAAAGACTCTCCTCTGAACGACCTTTTACAACTTTAGCCCATTCATTGATAGGAAGCAAACGGAAGGCCTTGCTATCCATGATTTCTTTACCCAAAGCCGCAGTTTCCTGGTAATATGAAGTCCTGTTTGCAATGTCAAATCCTGCATTCCACATGTTCATATTCATCAACAAGCCAATTGCTGCACCCCTGCTTGCCCTAACACCTCTCATAGATGGATCTGTAAAAGTTAAAGGCAAATCATTTCTAAAATCCTTAAGGTCGGCAATACAATTTTTTATAACGGTTACCATATTTTCTCTTGGCAAAGGGTCTTTTTGAAACGCGTTTGTATAATAAACTACGTCTCCATATAAACGAACCAATTGAAAATAAGTAAAGCAGCGAATAAATTTGGCTTCAGCTTTATAGCGTTTAGCTTCTTCAGCACTAAGAGCTGCAATACCATCATCAATTTTGCTTATCATTAGATTAGCTGATTGTACTACCCTATAATATTCATCCCACCTCATTAAATCTCTAAAATTATAACCATCCCACGGTGTTCCTGTAGCTAAAGCCGCCAACAGGTACCTATCATTAACAGTCGTTAACGGAACATTCTGTTTATCCGTACTACCCTGAGGGTTTGGAGTTTGACGCGTATGTCCACCAATTAATGCTGAAGCTGAACGACCGGCACCACCTTCCGCAGCAGGAATTACTTCTCCCGAACGAAATTCCCCGGTTGCTCCGGCAAAGGATGTTCTGGTATATTTATCAAATAACTCACCATACATATCGGTGATATTTGCCTCCATATCCTCCTTAGTCTTGTAAAAGTTATTTCCAGTAAGTTTATCTATGGGAGTAATATCCAAGAATTTCTTACAGCCATATTGTGAAGCGCTTACAATAATAAATAAGCAAATAATATATTTTTTCATGTCTTATTAGTTTTGTGACTTCAATTAAAATTCTACGTTAAAACCAAGGTTATATACACGAGGAACCGGGTAACCATTCGAACCATCTCTACCAATAGCAGTAACACCTTCTGGGTTTGGACCTGAATAAGGTGAAAATGTGATGATGTTACTTGCCGAAAGGAAAGTACGTATGTTATTTAAACCGATTCGTCTAGCCATTTTCTTTGCAAATGCATACGAAAGTGTAATCTGGTTAATTTTGAAGTAACTTCCAGTCTCCATCCAAAGTGTTTGCTCATATCTATAATTATTCACATAGGCATTATGAGCATAATCATAAGCATTTGCAAATCTTGCATTGGTAGAACCTAACCCTGTCCACATATTTAAGTCATTTACAGGAACAACTGCATCAAGACCAAATGGATTGCTAAGCAATCTTAATCTATCTGCAAGTGCATTATTTAAAATAGAACGTTTTGCAGTATAGGTTGCATAGATATTAAGAGAAAGAGTAGAACCCGATGGCATAGTGTAACTTAATGTATTAGACATACCCCCAGTTAACACCGGTTGTGTATTACCAACAACTTGCAAATCTCTTGTATCTATAACATAATCACCGTTCGCATCAAAGAAACGCGTATCACCTCCCTGGAAAGAATTTAGAAAATCATTCGAACCATTATTTCGAAGTCTAAATCCGGTCACAGGATCAATTGGCACATCGCTTGTGTTATCATACACTCCTTGATTTACAAATAAAAAGTTGGCTAATGAATTTCTTCCAACTCTTTTGGCCAGATGTTGTGCATATTTACCACCATCAAATTGAATAAACTGTCCATTATATTCTGCAGGAAGCTTTGTTAAAATGTCATTGTTCCATGCTCCGTTCACTGATACTGTCCAGTTAAATTTACTTTCTTTAGATAAAGGTCTGCTAGTGAAAGACAACTCATATCCGTAATTTGACAAAGCGGCATCGTTACTGGTAAAATTATTAAAAGCAAGCGTATTAGATAACATACTAGTAAACAACTCATTGTCAACTTTTTTATAGTACGTATCAAAAATCACATCCAGTTTTCCATTGAATAAACCTAAGTCCATACCAATGTTAAATTGTGTCACATTTTTTGGTTTAAGTAGCGGGTTAGGCACAGATCCATAATCAATTCCTACACGCGGGTTATTATTGTAGAAACCTCTAGGAGTATACCTCCCATAAATATCAACAAGGCTACCAACCGGGAATATATTTTTACCTCCGGTTATCCTGATATCACCATAATTTAACCACTTAATATCTTTAAGCCAATTTTCTTTATTAAAGTTCCATTTCAAACCAATTGAAGGATTTTTAGAATATGGATCTTTATTTCCACTATTCGAAGTACCATCAATACGGTAAGTTAAATCAAAAATGTATTTCTTCTCAAAATCATAGGTAAAAGCCGCTGCAAATGAGATTTGGTTCTGATCATAGAAAGTGGTTAAAATACCACCCCCTCTAGAGTAATAACCATCATAGCCTAATGGGCCCTGGAATTGATCATTTGGCGATCTTTCTAATCTTGTAATACTTGATTGTCCCTTTTTAACATACATCTCGCTAAAAAGGTTAAGGAAGAAATTATGTTTATCATTAAACGATCTGGTATACGACGCATTATTCCTGTTGTATAACTGCGAGGTATAACCATAAAGAGAGTAAATCTTAGCAAACTGATTATTAGCCGCTGCCGGTGTAAAAGTATCCTCTGTATCTACGTTATAATCATAACTGGCTGCAGAGGTTAAATTTAATCCTGGGATTAACTCATAGCGTCCTTCAATGTATGTATTTAAGTTCTTAGGACCCGCATCTGTATTTGTCTGTAAGGCAGACAATACACTACTGGTTGCCTGAAAGAATGAAGGCCCGGGCAGTAAAGAAGATTTTTGCCCGTCAGACGCAACTCCTGTTTGCAACAGCCCTACCCCATTTGCCTTTTTAATTTTACCAACGTTACCTCTTATAGATCCAAAGAAACTAATTCTGTTAGTTGGTTTGTAATCCATATTCATATTTAAACTGTATCTGTCAAAACCGGTATTTTTGATAATACCCTTGTCAGAAAAGTAACTTAAGTTAGTCTTATAGCTAAACTTACTATCACCACCATCTAACTGAACGTTATGAGTTTGATTATAGGTATTTTGATAAAAAACTCCTTGCCAGTCAGTTGAATTGTTATAATAAGGATTCAAACTATCAGCCAAGAAAGGCGTATTTGATATCATAAACTGATCTCTAAACCTACCATAGGTATTGATCTGATATAATTTCAATTCGCGTTCATTATTACCGCCGAGAATATTACGCAACTTTGGAATTGCATTCATATAAAAGTTACCGGTGTAGCGAATACGGGGAACTTCAGAATTTCCACGTACTGTTTGTATTAAAATTACACCATAGGCACCTCTTGAACCATATAGGGCTGTAGCAGTCGCATCTTTTAATACCTCAATACTCGCAATATCCTCCTGAGGAATCAATGAAATCGGACTTACACCAGGTCCTTGTTGTTGGAATCCGTACTCAGATGCTTTATCTGCATCCATAGGAACCCCATCAATAACATATAATGGTGAAGTTGGTTGAAGGAAAGTTTCATTTCCAGATCCGGTTGTACTGATGGTTGATAAACCACGAATATTAATTGTACCACGTAAACCAGGAGCACCAGTATTTAATTGGATATTTAAACCCGCAACTTTACCCTGTAATAGTTGTTCAACGTTTGATACAGGAACATCTTGTACCTCTTTACCCGAAACTATAAATGACGATCCGGTGGTTACCTCCCTTGTTCTTTTTTGGTAACCACGAATTACGACCTCCTCCATTGTTTTATTATCCTCTTTAAGAGTCACATTCAATGTAGTTTGACCGGCTTTTAACGTAATAGTTCTTGTTCCATAACTTACATATGTAAATACTAAAGTTGCACCTTCATCAACACTTACCGAATAATGGCCCTTACCATCGGTTTGGGTAAGTACTTTAAGTGGTTTACCAGTGGCAACACTAACACCAACCATTGTTTCTTTAGATCCGCCGTCTACTACTGTACCACTAACAGTTACTTTCTTTGTTTGCGCCACCAAATCCTTGCATAGAAAAATGCAGCTGAAAAAAATCGATAGCAGAATTACTTGTTTTCTCATTGTATTAATTTTTATCATTAACATTTCTATTCGTCTTCAAATTTTGGATTCACAGTTTTAAAGTGAAACACAATTTCCCAATCGCCTTTTTCATAAATGGCAAACTCTTGCGAAATCACTCCTTGTTCTCTTCGGCCTCCAAATCCTATTCTAGAATAAACAAATTCAACATGTGCTGTATATCCACCACCAGTATTTGTTACACCTCCAGATGTAAATCGCGTAGGGATCTTTGCCACCGGAATTGGATATGCAACATCAAACTTTACATACTCGCTTGTTTTTTCCATGTTAAAACCGTGCACTAATTGCTCCCATTTAGTTTCATTAAACTTAGCCGGGTTAATAGCCACTGAATCCTTATTCAAAAATTTAAATCTTAATGAATTACCTGTGCCACCAGGTACTTTCCTGATATATGTATACACAACACCACTTTGTCCACCACCATTGGCTTTCAACTCTGCATTTGTCCCTTCCCCTATCATTCCAAATATTACAGGAAAATTATGTTGTAAGGTAGTTCCATTGGGTGTTGTAGTATTTGGCTTACCACTGTACCTGTTAATGTCGTCAGCTGGGAAATATGGAATCTCCCTGTATGGAATTATCGACAGGTTTTTAATAATCCTGGTACCTCCAGAATTCTTAACCTTTATATCAAAATACCTGATATCCTGAGGGTAAGTAACAGAATCTCTTGGCTTAAACACTTCACTTGTAGCAGAAGGCCAAAGAATAATATCACCAGAAGGTCTTACTTCAAGCATTGGACGTTCTTCAATCTTTCTTTTCGCTTCAATTTCAGCAAGACTTTTTTCATTTCCGGTATATTCCTGAGTCCACACCAAAACTGGTTTTTTGGCCAGCATGTCATCTGCAGATCTACCATCTCCAAACCTCGCATTTACAATTTCAAAGGTCATAGGAAATGACGAGTTATCTGCATTAAAAATACCCTGGTATAAATTTAACCTACCCAAAGTCGGAGGAAATTCCGTAGTAAAATAAGTCATTTTAGTACTTAAGTAATCCTTTTCATCGGGCAGGTCAAAAATCTTTCTGCAACCCGAAAATGTAACTATCACGGCCAAAAATAGAACTACTCTATATTTTAATATGTTGTGCATAACATTTGTCAATTTAATTTTATCGCTCTTTATCATTTGTAAATTGTCCTAAAGTTCATAGTCCATTCAGATAACTGGAATAAATCATCACCAGTATTGCTTAAGAAAATAATACGGTAGTGCAGATAGGCAACCTCATTATTAAAATCATAAACCTTATTCTGGAAGTTAGATTCAAATACCATATCCTGTCTGGTATCTAATACAGTCCAGTTTACTTCATCTTGCGACCCTTCAACTCTCCAAGATTTAGGATTACGAGAGTATTCTTTTGAGTCGTTTGCAGAAGTTAATGTGTAAACATTCGATACAACAGGAGTAACTGGATGCCATAAGAAAGTAACCGGCTTAACATTCTGAACATTGAAATGACAGATAAACTTGGTTAACACGTTATCATCAAACAGCTTGATAAATTTCTCTCCAGGATTAACAGTTCCATCTTTATAGTCTGGGTTATTAAATTTAACTTCCATTCTACCCAACACCTTTTTAAACAGGTTTGTAGGTGGCGGTATAAATGTAAGTCGTCTTGCAAACTCATCATATCCAAACACATGATCTGGCTGTATTAAATGCACAATTCCATTCTTTGCCTGGATGTTAACTGAACTGGTATAAGCAAATGCCCAGTTCGGGGTAAATACACTTCTTTTTGTATTGGCAAACTCAATTACCTCCGGACCACCATTCTGCATACCCTGAGCATCGGCATACTGACGTTTACCATGCATCGGATAATTTCCACGCACACTAAGTAACTCACGGCCATCCCCTAAAGAAAAGTCTGTAGATTTAAATAGTCCTTTTACAATATATCTTGACACCATTGTGTCCAGGTGAGCACTATCATTTTTTGCTTTTTCCAAATCAGCCAAAGCAGGTGCAAACCCAGATGCCAATTCAGTTAAATAGATAGCTCTCTTACCATTTGCCCTTCTTGTGTCATTCAAGTTTCTAATTGCCAGCTGAAAACTAGGATTGGAAACCGCAAATACAGAAACACTGCTATCGGTAAGAATGCTTTTCATTTTTAGTTTATCGATCACCAGCAACAATGAATCGTAAACTCCCGGTTTACTTTTCAGGTAATCATAAATGTTTAAAGGAGTGCCCGAATTGATATCCTGGGTAGAGTAATAGCCCTTTTCTTTTTTACAACCAATTTGAAATATTATGGCACTAAACAAGAATGCTATTAAATATCTACTATATAAATTTGATTTTTTCATATCTATTAATGTTTAGTTATTTCCAATAGGAGTTTTGTACCAACTGAGGATTCTGGTCAATAAGCGCTTGATCAATAGGCCAGTAAATACCACCTGAATTAATCAAATTCATAAACTTCGGATCCTTTTGAACGATTTTATGATACCTCACCAAATCAAACCATCTGTAACCTTCGCCCATAAATTCCTTATTACGTTCATTAAAAATCGCATCAATAAGATTTCCACTACGTTCAGGCGAATAAGGGATATAAGAACTATTTGTAGCACCTACGTTATCAACATTATATCTAAATGCCCTTACTATATTGAGTGCATCAATTGCTCCTTGTCTTTCTCCCAGAACAGCTAGAGCCTCAGCTCTTAATAAAGTAACGTCTTCCAATCTGGTAAAAAGTATAGCGCTTGAAAAGATTCTGAAAGTCGGGTCAGATGATCCATCCTGCATACATTTGATCTTACTAAAGATTGGATATTTGCCTAGGAAATTGGTGAAATACAGCTGAGAGTGAGTAACACCATTACTATCAATGTTAAACCTGCCATCATTAGCCTCTTTAAATATTGATAAGATAGAATCTTTTGGTACATAAATATCAGGTAGATTTTTATTTACAATCGGCTCAGCAAGTGTTAAAGATTCAATGTTACCTGAAAATGTAGCATCCTGATGGCCAAAAATAAATCCAAACCCTAATAATTGGTTATTATTCTTATCAAAGAAAAGACCTCTGCGATTTGAAATATAATCAGTTGAATTATAAGACATTGCTGCTTTAGGAAAATTATCAAGCACAATTTTGGTATATACTGTTACATCAGCATATTTTCCTTGCCAGGCTGCAACCTGAGCCGCAACGGCAAAAGCACTTAATTTTCTCACCAATGTTCCATTCCATCTTCCTTGTCCCTCATTATAATACTGACCTGGTTGTTGAATATCATCAGCACTATATCTATAAGGTAATTGCTCACCTGCTGCAATCATTTCAGCCTGCACAAACTCCAAAATCGCATTACGATCAGATCTTTTCATATTTTCAAATTGACCATCGCGCGATGAAGTAATAAAAGGTACATCACCCCAAATCCTAACCATATAGAAGTAAGCAAATGCACGTAAAAATCTCACTTGTGCAACGTCTACAGTCATATTGTTATCGGTATATCTGGCATCTTTTTCTTTAACCTCGTGGATTCTTTCAAGGAAAATATTTGCAGCATTAATAATTGCATAAAATCTTCTCCAGTTCGAAAGTTCCTGAACAACAGGATATGCCGCTTTCAGATCGTTTCTTATAATTGCTTTCAGATCCTGACGCAGAGGACTATCAAAATTCCCCATACGTACATCACCATATATCCAATGGCCATTGTTATCTGCTAATGCTGCTCTGGTTAACCCATATACCCCAAGCAGTTTAGCTCTGGAATCTTCCATATTATTCCAGGAGTTCTGTTCATTTACCACACGGGTTGAGTTTATATCTAGCGCTTTTTTACAGCCACCCGTTACCAGGGCAAAAAAGATAAGACTCAGCAAAACTATTTTTTTCATTTCGTCTATTTTAAATGGTACTTAATATTATTTGTTTATGTGCGATATTGAATTAGAAATCCATTTTAACACCCAGCATATACGTTCTAGGAATTTGAATTCCATATCCTGAATCGTAACCTGTATAATTTACAAGCTCAGGATCTTGTCCGGTATATTTAGTAAGGGTGAAAACATTATACACACTACCATAAACATAAAATCTTTCAAGCCTTGGCATTTTCTTTTTCATCAGCTTGGTTAAATCATAACCTAACGACACAGTTCTTAATTTTAAGAATGAAGCATCTTCAAGGAATAAATCCTGATTGGCCTGATAAGGAGCTGATGAACTCCATGGGTTATACAATGGATATTTTGAATAATCACCACGTTTCTCCCAGAAAGTAACCTCTCTAACAGAGTTGATGTTATTTAAACCTTCACGATTAACAAAATCAAAACGGTTAGCCATTTCCTGATTTATTAAATCCCTTCCCAGGTTGAAATACATATTTACACCAAGGGTCCAGTTTCCATAACCAAACTCATTGTTAAAACCACCAGAAACAAGTGGAAGTGCATGTCCCATTAAGGTTCTGTCACTATTGTTGATGATGTTATCATTGTTAAGGTCTTTCCAGATAGGATCTCCTGCTTTTAAAGTAATTGCATTGTAGCTCATTTTCTGACCATTTGCTCCTACCGGAACTTCTGCATCTGTATTAAAAATACCTTCGTTCTTTAATAACCAATAGCTATCAACAGATTCTCCAACTTTTAAAAGTCTGTCGCCAATAATAAGTTCAGATAAACCACCTGGCAATGCTTTTAATTTATTTTTATTGAAGTTTAAATTAAGAGATGATGTCCATGAAATCTTTTGAGTTGAAGGCAAGATATCGGCAGCTAAAGCAACATCTACACCGGTGTTTGATATAGACATACCATTTCTGATAATTGTGGTATAACCATATTCAGCAGCTCCCGGAACTCCTAATAATTGGTTTTTGTCTTCTTTAGCATATACATCAACAGAAGCTCTTATTCTGTTCTTTAAGAAAGCAACATCAACACCAACATTTAGCTGATCCTGATAAGCCCACTCTAAACCGTAAGGAATGGCACCCGCATTATAAGGTCTTGTTAACGTGCCAAATCCGTTATAACCAGGCGCAATTAAGTTACCTGTAAAACCTATAAAGGCAGTATACTGAGGACCCTGAGCATAATTATCAAACAACTCTGCTCTACCCATACGTCCAACACTTGCACGTAAATTCAGATCTGAAACAAAATCATTTGTTTCAAGAAAATCCTTTTTCATGTTCCAGTTTCCTGAAAATATTGGAGAATAGAACCAACGATTAGTTGGTTGCTGGTTTGATGATGCATCAGCACGCAACATTGCAGAGAAAGTATAAATCTCTTTATAGTTGTAACTTGCTTTTCCCGTAAATGAAATCTGATTATTTCTGGTTTTGTCTAAAAATTTCCAAACAAGCTCTCTTCTAAACACAAAAGGCTCCAGATAATCACTTCTATTTGGATCACTTTGTAGTAAGTTTAATTTTACAAAGTCATTAGATCCCTTATAAGCATAAGCATAATTGTACTTATAAGTATCATATTGAAATGAAGAACCAACAACAAAATTAAATGTATGAACATCATTTATTTTCAGGTCATAAGTAGCCGTATTGTCGAAAAATACCCTTCTGCTATAACCATAGTAATTTGATGCATAGTTTGTTGTTTGAAGCAAAGTTCTAGGATAAAATATATCCCTGTAGCCTTCATTATGGTCTAGTCCGAAAGTTGTATTGAATTTGAACTTACCCAGATCTATCCCCAATCTAACCAACCCTTCAACAATATTAGATCTGTTATCATCAAAACCTTTATCGAATTGAGACAGATACTCAGAATATTTAAGTTTGTTAGGTGCAACCGGCGAACTTAAATCCGGTATATAGTTTACTTGAGACAGCCTGTCTCGAACATTTCTGTTTCTCTGGCGATCAACACGATTTGCATTAATAATAGCAGTAAATGCCATCCAGTCGGTTGGCCTCATGTTAATCTGGAAACGGGTACTGTAGCGATCAGCACCAGTATTATCAGCTACCCCACCACTAGTAGTAGTACCAACACCAAAACGGAAGTTAGCCCTTTCACTACCACCAGAAATTCCGGCATTTACAGAATACGACAATGCACTGCCATAATATTTATCGTTCCAGTTGGCTGGTCCGAAAAAGTCATTATTTAAAGAGTCACTCAGATAAAGTGGATAAGAATCATTTTCTGAATAGCTTCCGTTTGCAGTGTATTTATCATAAAACTGTCTTCTAAAGTCATTTTCGAATCTACCATTTACTGTAGTTACACCGCTTGGCTGCGCTACCCCTATATACGACTCGAAGTTAATTTTTCTAACAGTTGAGTTTCTTTTGCTGGTAAGCAAAATTACCCCATTCACTCCTTTTGGCCCATATACAGAAGTTGACCCAAGATCTTTAAGGATCTGAACGGATTCAATATTATCCATATTAATATTGGCAAGCGTATTTGTTGCCGGACCAATTCTATCAAATTTGAATTGTTGGATATCATAAGCAAAAGGATGCTCTCCAACTAATGGTATCCCATCTAAAACAACAAGCGGTTGTGTAGCAAATTGTTCGCGTGGCGATACAAGCGGTTGTGACGTTCCGCGTATAAACATGTTTTGAACCGTACCTGGCTCACCAGATGGCTCTTGAACATAAAGACCAGCAGCTTCACCTTTTAAATACTGCTGCAATGTAATCGCAGGAAAAATAGCGAGCTTTTTAGGATCAAGATTATTCCCTTTAGATTCTAAAGCCGAAAAAACGGTCCTCTTGGACTTGGGCTGAAAGCGTGTTGTGTCTACTTTAAGTTTGGTAGAATCTTCGTCAGCAGAATCAGTCTGTTGCTGAAAGTTCATCTTAAAAGATGAAACATCCGACATACAGGCAGACCTAGCGGCATTACCAAAAGAACATGTTGATGAACACAACAAACCCAGGAAAGTTATATTTGCAATAAAGCGCATAACAGACAATTAAGTATTAACTGATTGAAAACCTTTTTTATTTGATTTTATAGAAATTCACAGATTAAATCTTAGATACTACGATGCCAGCTCGTCTGCCGACCAGGTAGATCGAACAGCAACAAGTAAAAAAGTAAAATATGTTTAAAACGTTTTAGCTGACTAAATCTGCGATCATACGATCACAAACCCAGCCTCCGGATTTAACAGCGGCACATATTGCCCAGAAAAAAAATTGTCATTATGCCGTGAGAACTCACCACATAGATTTCTTGTAAAAGTTTGATTCATAGTTTGGCTTATTAGGTTAGTATTTGGTTTCCCGACAATGACTTATGGTGCTAAATCGATTATCTCTTAACAATAATACGAAAGAAAATTTAAATTCCAAATCTTTTACATCATTTTTTTTACACAAAATTACATAAAGGCATTCGATTGCCTTATAAGGCCTGTTTAATCGATAAAGCAATACTACAACGTTATAGTCGCAAACGTTTGTTTTCACACTTAAACACCTATTCTATACTTTATATATATACCCTTACATATCAATTATCACGTTGTAGTAATTATTAAAATATAAATACGTTAACATGGCCTTTTTAATGGATGAAAATTTGTTATTTTGAACTATATTAAAAAAGACAGGCCCTTTACACAAAACAGATATGCCAGTTAAGCAAAAAAAAGAAAGTGGAAATAATATATTATCGATAGATATAGGTGGCACCAGTATCAAAGCTTGTATACTAAGTTCAAAAGGAGACCTGCTATCTGAATTCAAAAAGCTTCCTACTCCAAAAAACTCAACTCCCGAGGAAGTCATTAAAACCATAAAAGAACTGGTATCCTCACTTGAGGATAGTTTCGACAGAATATCAATCGGCTTTCCCGGATATGTTAAATGTGGCAAAGTAGAAACCGCTCCAAATCTGGCTAAAAACAAATGGACCAATGTTAGCCTTGCTCAGCAGGTAAGCGACCTATTTAACAGGCCCGTTAGGTTAATTAACGATGCAGATCAGCAAGCTCTTGGAATTGTAAGCGGCATAGGCTTCGAAATCGTATTTACTGTAGGTACTGGCTTTGGTACTGCACTTGTATTTGATGGCGAGCTTCTCCCCCATTTTGAACTGGCACATTTGCCTGTAACAAAAACAAAAGACTATGATGATTACATAGGAACCAAAGCTCTTGAAAAAATTGGCAAGAAAGACTGGAATGAGCGCTTGCAGCGAATAATTCAGATCTACAAAACAGTATTCAATTACGATACCTTATATATAGGTGGTGGAAACTCAAAACACATTACTTTTGAACTTGACCACAACATTCACCTGGTAACAAATAAAGATGGCATCAAAGGAGGTGCTAAACTTTGGGAAGTTGCCGAAAAATATCACGTATACACAACCCGTCCTAACGACAAATAGAATAATGAAGAATAAATACACTTTAGGAATGATCGGCCTCGGAACCATGGGCCGTAATTTATTGCTTAACATGGCCGATAATGGCTTTCAGGTTACAGGCTATGATAAGGATGCCCGCATGCTTAAAAAACTTGAAGAAGATGGCAAAGCCCATAACTTAAAAGGATTTGAATCATTAGAGGATTTTATACAAAGTCTTGAGCTTCCAAGAAGAATTATGCTTTTGGTACCTGCTGGTAAAATTGTTGACAGCGTAATTCAGGAACTTGTTCCCCTGCTTGATAAAGGAGATATGATTATTGATAGCGGAAACTCTCACTTCACAGACACCAGCAGAAGAGCCATTGAACTTTCAGACCAGGGTATTCACTTCTTCGGAATGGGGATATCAGGAGGCGAAGAAGGTGCCCGTTTCGGACCAAGCATGATGCCAGGTGGTGATAAAACTGCTTACAATGCCGTAAAACCAATCCTGGAAGCTGTTTCAGCAAAGGTTAACGGCGATCCTTGCGTAGCATATATAGGCCCCGGTGCATCAGGCCACTTTGTGAAAATGGTTCACAATGGTATAGAGTATTCAATGATGCAGATTCTGGCCGAAACCTATGAGTTATTAAAAAATGTACTCGGTTACAACAACGAGCAAATATACAGCACATTCGAGAAATGGAACAATGGCAGGTTAAAATCCTTCTTACTTGAAGTAACCCGCGACATTTTTAAAGTTAAAGATAAAAAAACAGGAGCCTTCCTGATCGATGTGATCAAAGATGAAGCAAAATCAAAAGGTACCGGAAAATGGACTTCGCAGGTATCTATGGACTTGCAATTGCCCATCCCAACAATAAACGAATCTGTAAGTGCCCGTGATCTTTCAAAATTCAAAGCATTACGTGTTGCATTATCAAAAGCATTGCCACATCAGCAAATTAAAGTTGAAGACACGGCAGCATTTGAAGTACAATTAGAGCAAGCACTTTACTTTGCCATGATTACTTCATACGCACAAGGACTTCATTTGTTAGAGCAGGCTTCTGCTGAGTTTAAATACGAACTAAACCTTAAAGAGATCTCTCAAATCTGGCGTGGTGGATGTATTATCCGTGCGGTATTACTTGAAGATATTTATCAGGCTTACAAAAAACAGCCACAATTGCCACACCTGTATTCAGACGAGAGCATCCAGAATCAGTTAAAAGAAATTATCCCGGGCACAAGAAACATTGTAATTACAGCGTTAGCTAATGGTCTGGCAATTCCTTGTTTCGCTTCGGCACTTACTTATTACGATTCTCTTAGAACAGATAAATCTCCATTAAACTTAACCCAGGCACAGAGAGACTTCTTTGGCGCACATACTTTTGAGCGCATTGACGAAGAAGGTATTTTCCATGCTGATTGGAACGAAAACAATTAATAAATCAAACCCAACATTGCATATAATAACATTCTAATGAAAACTAGCCTCAACGTTAACCCAACCATAGTAGTAATATTTGGAGGTACCGGTGACTTAAATTTGCGCAAACTTGCGCCCGCTCTTTATAACTTATACTCTGACGGCTACATGCCTGAAAAATATGCCATCATTGGAACTGCCCGCAGACCACTTAATGATGAAAAATTCAGAGAAAACCTGATGGATGGAGTAAACAAGTTCTCGAGATCAGGAAAGGTGAAGCAGGAAAAGTGGAACAAATTTGCAGAAAATGTTATTTATAATTCTGTTGATGTTGAAACACCAGAAAGCTTTAGCCTGCTTAAAAAGAGCATAGAAAAACTTCAAAAAGAATTTGGTCCTAAAACACAGGTTATTTACTACCTGGCTGTGGCGCCAAACTTGTTCCCGCTTATTGCTAAATGCTTGTCAGATTATGGATTAGCAGGAAATGAAGACAACTGCCGCATTGTAATAGAAAAACCTTTTGGAAGAGATCTTGAAACTGCCAAAGAATTAAACTGCATTTTAACCGGCATATTTACCGAGAAACAGATTTATCGTATAGATCATTACCTGGGTAAAGAAACGGTGCAGAATATAATGGCCTTCCGTTTTGCCAACTCATTCCTTGAGCCACTATGGAACCGTACCTATATCGATCACATTCAGATCTCTGTAACCGAGCAGCTTGGTGTTGGCGACAGAGGTGGTTATTACGAAAGTGCAGGTGCATTAAGAGACATGATTCAGAACCACTTGCTTCAGTTACTATGTTTAATTGGCATGGAAACACCAATAAACTTTGATGCAGATGAGATCAGGAATAAAAAGGTTGATGTATTAAAAGCAATGCGTCCGTTTAGCCCTGAAGATATCCGTTTCAGCACAGTTAGAGGTCAGTATACCAAAGGCTGGGTAGAAGGAAAAGAAGTGCCGGGATACAGACACGAAACAGGTGTAGATCCTAATTCAAATACCGAAACTTTTGCTGCAATTAAGTTCTTTGTAGATAACTGGAGATGGCAGGGAATACCTTTTTATGTACGTACAGGGAAACGTCTTTTCCAAACATCTTCATTAATTACCATTCAGTTTAAAGATGTGCCTCATCATATTTTCCCTTCAGGAGTAACTGAGCACTGGCAACAAAACAGGCTGATCATCAGTATTCAGCCCGAAATGAGTATCCGTTTACAGGTACAAGGTAAAAGACCTGGATTAGACATGGTGCTAAACCCTGTTGATATGGTATTTGATTACAAAGGAACCTACAGTTCAGACACACCAGAAGCTTACGAAACGCTCTTGTTAGACGTTATGACGGGCGATCAAACCCAGTTTATGCGTGCCGATCAGGTAGAGGCTGCATGGGAATTATTAATGCCGGTTATTAATGCGTGGGAAAGCAAAAAATCATTAAGCTTCCCTAACTATACTGCAGATTCATGGGGACCAGAAGACGCCGAAGCGCTGATTGCCAGAGATGGTTTCCACTGGTTTGCATTACCATTAAATAAAGAATAATGAATTTACTAATTTATAAAACTCAAAGCGAATTATTTGAGGATCTGATAGATTACATAGTAACTATTGCCAATCAGTCAATTGCAGAAAACGACTGCTTTAATTTTGTACTAACCGGTGGAAACTCACCTAAAGCTTTATACGAATTACTAGCTACCACTTATCGCGATAAAATTGATTGGTCTAAAGTATATTTCTTCTTTGGCGATGAGCGCAATGTTTTGCCTAATCACGAAAGCTATAATGGCTTAATGGCTAAAAGAGCAATACTAGATCCTTTAAATATTACTGAAGATCATATATTTTATGTAGATACTACACTTGCTCCTGAAAAGGCTGCAATTGAGTATAATAAAGCGATAACTGCACACTTTAATGGCGCAGATATTATATTTGATCTTATTCTGCTAGGAATGGGCGATGACGCACATACTGCATCATTATTCCCGGGAACATCTATTCTTGATAATAAAGAAGTGGAAATAGATTCGGTATTTGTAGAAAAATTATCGACCTACAGAATCAGCTTCACCGCGCCATTAATAAACAAGGCTAAAAACATTGCTTTCCTTGTTTTCGGTGAATCGAAAGCACAAGCTGTAAAACACGTTATCGAAGCTCCAAAAAAGAATACAAAATTGTATCCTTCGCAACTAATCAACCCGGTTGATGGTAGCGTAACCTGGTTTCTGGATGATGCTGCAGCAAGCCTGTTAGATAATTAATTCTCGTTACTAAGCACCAATTATACAGAGGCAACACTAAAGTGTTGCCTCTTTTTTATGCTTAAAAAAATACAAGTATGTTACAAAACAGAAATATTCCAATTTAGTATCTTGGCTTCAAAATACGAGAACCCCTATTTATTATGGAAAAAGAAATTAATGCATTACCACGCCGTCAGTTTCTGGGCAATGTATCAAAAGCAGGGATATTAGGTTCATTAGCAGCCTTTTTGCCCGGCAGCAGTTCTGCCGAGGTACTTAAATCCTTCACAGCCGTACCAGAAGATGGGCATATTTTTTTAACAAAGCCATATCTGCAATTACCATCAGCAGATGGCATGACCATAAGATGGGTTACCAATAAACTATGCTACAGCTGGATTGAATATGGCGAAGGAACAGATCTGAACTCAAAGGCACACCATGTAACCGACGGTTTAGTAGATGCCCACAACAGGGTAAACTTTGTTAGACTAAAGGATTTAAAACCCGACACTCAGTACAGCTACCGTGTATTATCTAAAGAAATTACAGATTTTCAGCCCTATTCTTTAAAATATGGCGAAACAATTTCTAGTGAAACCTATTCCTTTAAAACACCAAAAGTTAATCCTGAAGCAGTTTCCTGGCTTATACTGAACGATATTCATGATCGTCCGGCATCGATACCACATTTACTAAAATTAAATAGTGACGATTACGATTACGTGTTTTTTAATGGTGATATTTTCGATTTCCAGAAAGATGAGCAACAGATCATTGATCATATGCTCACTCCATCTACTGATGTATTTGCAAGTACAAAGCCGTTCATGTTCGTTCGTGGCAATCACGAAACCAGAGGCAAGTTTTCTCGCGAATTAAAAGACTATTTCTCTACAAAAGACGACAAAGGATATTTTGCTTACCAATGGGGACCTGTTTTTAATATCGTTTTAGATACCGGAGAGGACAAGCCCGATGATCATCCTGTTTATGCCGGAATTGTAGACTTTGATGGCTACCGCCGGGAACAGGCAAAATGGCTGGAAGAAATCATGAAATCAAGCGCCTATAAAAAGGCAAAGTTTCGCGTGGTTATGATGCATATTCCGCTATACCATTCAGGCGACTGGCATGGCCCGATGCATTGCAGAGAACTCTTTGATCCATTGTTTAAAAAACATAAAGTTGATATCGTAATTTCAGGCCACACACATACTTATGGCGTTTGGCCACCATCTGCAGAGCACCCCTACCCTGTTATTATAGGAGGCGGACCACAGGAAGGAAAACGCACACTTATTAAGGTAAAGGCCGACAATAAAACCCTGGATCTGGTTATGCTTAAGGACGACGGATCGGAAGTAGGAAAATACAGTTTAAAGAGCAGTTAGCAATGCTCTTTAAACTTTAATTCTTTCTAAAACAGCTGCATTATTTTCAGTATTAACACCTTTTAGTTCCACATATTTAACATTAGGCAACCAAAAAGAACCACCTTCAATTCTCACAAAAATCCTGTCGAGCTGAATCTTTTTATTATTAACCGTTACATAAACATGGAACTTCTTGTCCTGTTCAGACCTAAGCAAATACATTGGCAGTTTTTTATGCGAAACAAACCTAAGTTCATAATGGTCTTTACCAATCTCCTTAGACACAATCCCATAAGCAAATTTCCTTTGGATATAATTTAAGTCTTTTTTCTCCCCATCATCGCCATAGCGGATCCAATACACAAGAATAGGCTCCTTTCTGTCCACTTCGCCATTCTTATCTGCGTTTAATTCGCAAATAATCGTGTTAGTATTCGGATCTCTCTGCAAATAAAAAAGCTGATTTGCAATTCCTTTAGGAGTTGGAAATTTTAAAGGTGAAGGATCACTTTTATCAACTGTTTGTGCTACTATTCCTGTAGTTATTAAACTAAAGAGCAATAGCATATTGAGGGTTAGTAATTTAGCGCTTTTCATGGGTAAAATATTAGGGTTCAAAGATAAACAGAGAATTCTAAACTCTTGAGATTCAATTGTCAAATTGCCGACATTATCTTTGGCAAGTAAGCATCTTCAAAAGTTCATTTTTACCGTAAAAAAGTGTTTCTTTAATTTTATTGATAATTATAATGAATTTTAGATCTCTATTGCCCCTATTACTTCTGACTGCAGTCAGTTTTGTATCATTTGCACAAAAAGGAAATAAGCCCAATGCGCTACAATTATTTCTTCAGGCAAACGCCGATAGCACAATTATTTTTCAGCAGTCATCCAATTGGAGTCCACAGTCACCCTATTACATTTTAAGCAAAAAAGCGGATACCATAACAGCATATACTTATAAAGCCCTGCCCCAATTGGATAAAAGAATTAAACTTCCACATTCTATAGGTTTAAAAATCAGGCATAGGAATTATATCGCGGTAAATTTAGTGCCAATTGATGTAAATATATATTTCCAACCCATTTATTTTAGTCCAAAAAAACTGCTTAGTTTTTGGAAAAACATTGGGAAAGAAAAGCCCTGGCAATTAACAGATGATTCTGTTGATGGCCATGCATGTATTGATAGCCATTGCAACAGAACTGGAAATTATATTTATGATGGAGGAGGAATTTATTTGTATCTGATAACAAAAAGTGAGATAAAAAAACTAGATTATTATGCTCCTAAGTTTTTTGAAGAGGTTTGTCCAGGTAGAAAAGGGCGAATTTCAATCTTAAAAATCGAACATCTGTTTGATAAACATTTTGACCTATAGCATAGTTCCGAACCAGAACTGGTATATTGCAGCCATTATGGGTTACGCAAAAGAAAGAAGTAAGCTTGAAAAGCTATCAGCAAAAATAGCTGGTGTAAATATTTATGACCAAAAGAATTTAGCTATTTTAATTGATATTTATGAGCAATACTCGCACACTGTGAGGATTCTAAAAAACAAAGAACCAGAAACATTTGGTGATCTATACAATAACGAATTGCAGGAAGTAAAAACGGGGAAAAGATCCCTTAAAGAGAGTGATTCAGAAGAAACACGCCAAACTAATTTCTTAGCATTCAAAGCATCAATCCAAATCGCTTTAGAAAAAACCATCAAAGCTACCTTAGCATCATTAAAGTAAGAACAGATAATAATTCTTCACAAGATTAGTGTTTCTTCACACATTCGTCACACCTGCTTCACACCAAATACACAAACAAGTACCTTTTTGTGAAGGATGTGTGTAGAATGTGTGAACCATGTGAGGAGTAAACCTTATTAGCCTATAGTTTATATTTGGGCTTATGCTATTCAAAGCAACAATTTTAAAAACAAAGAAAATTCCCGTATATTGCTAATAATTAGTCATTTAACTTAATTATAAAAAAAATGGGAAGAATCAAAAAAGGAATCCTAGGCGGATTCTCAGGAAAAGTAGGTGCCGTAATTGGCGCCAGCTGGAGAGGTATTGACTACATGCGTGGTTTGCCAAGAAATAGTGCTAAACCTGCATCAGAAGCACAATTAGCACAGCAAAATAAAATGACCTTGCTAAGAAATTTTTTATTAGGATTAGACAGCATTATTGAAACGAAGTTCCAAAATATCGACAAGTTTACACCAATGAACGATGCCTTATCTTACAATCTGCTTAATTCAATAGAGGGAACTTATCCAGAACAAAGTATAAATTTTACACAGCTATTGTTCAGTAAAGGTATTTTAATGAATGCATGGAGTCCAAATGTCGTTTCAACAGCAAGTAACACAATTGATTTCAGTTGGGAAAATGGCAATTTTACACCAATGCGCGCTGCTGATGACACGGTAACTCTTGTTGTTTATAATCCGGTAAAGAATCTGTTCTGTGAGTTGGAAGATGGTGGATTGAGATCAGATAAGTTTAGCCGGTTAATTGTTCCTGAGGATTTTAAAGGAGACGAAGTACACTGTTATATGAGTTTCTATTCCAGGAATAGAAAAATAGCTTCAACTAACGAATATTTAGGCGTTATTGAGGTGGTTTAAAATCTTAATTAGCCTTCTCTGTTTTAAGTAGAGAAGGTTAATGCAAATTGCTGCAAAAAACAATAAATCCTGTCCAATAAACTAAACAACCTGTTGTGGACATTAACTTTCGATTAAGAAAAAGTTATCGCTTAATTGTGACCTAAAAATTATGGTAAAGTTCACTGTTTGCATTGATTCGCAGATTTAGATTTTTGAACGAAAATTCCCTCCCCCTAGTATAGTTTAGGAAGAAAATTGATCAACAGAATATGCTGGCAGAAACTATTTTGTTCAAGGTACATAATTGAACAAAATGAACAAAATCGACTGATATTTCAAACAATCTGAAATACAATAATTTAAAAACAAGAACTCCATAAAGTCTTCAATTTTCATCAGTCATTTAGCGATCATTTCTTTCGTTAAACTGAACATAATGAACAAAAATCATTGAAAGAACAGTAATAAGTTTGCTATACTATACATGCAGATAATTTTTTGTCCTA
>Ga0157371_10001326_pt1 | contig 26003 bp, 26 predicted proteins | sample C45metaG_FD_113462 | JGI IMG/M metagenome (GOLD analysis project Ga0157371, IMG submission 113462) | Corn rhizosphere microbial communities from Kellogg Biological Station, Michigan, USA - C4-5 metaG | ecosystem: Host-associated > Plants > Roots > Rhizosphere > Soil | place: USA: Michigan...
CCTGCATAATGAGCGATTTGTGCAATAAAATGCAATGAAAAAAATGTTATTATTGTATTATCGGGAACAGATGATGATTAACGGTGATCCAAGTGTACAGTCGTTGATCACGGTGATTTCCAAACGCGGCAGGATGAGTCCAGTTAATATGACGATGAATCTTGCCGCATTATATTGATTACAATGTGGTGGCGGAAGATAAACGCTGAGAGAATACGGTTTGCTGTGAGAGGTTATGTATTTACTCTATACAGCTCTAGGACGGAACTCCATAAAAGACCAATCGTAATCGAAATACAGTTGCAAGGGTGTGAGTCCCTTGCCCACATTAATTACAGAGAAGGCATCAGGTCAAATGACTCGGTGCCTTTTTATATTACAAATGTTATTATTTGTATGAGGTGAAGATAATGGATAAAGAAATAGAAAAACTTACACGACTAAATGAATTCATGCGAGATAGATTAATATGGTTTGCCGAGAATAGTTGGAATGCTGACGTAGCGAATCACATGCACCAGGAAGCGTTAAAGGATTTAGCTGAACTAGAGAAAGAGATAGATACGGAATTTGCAAAAGAACTTGAATACAAAGCCATGATGGAAGAATTAAGTAAGGATGATGAGTCGCTCAAATGAGCGGCTTTTTCTTTTGATTTTCCTTCGAGACGACCGAAATCACCCAAGCCGTAAAAGTGATTTGAAGTTATACACTAAGAAGGAGGATACAGAGCATGCCAATAAATGAAGATGACATTGAAAAGAAAGTTATTGAAGACAACGCTGAATGGCTTAACACGGTTGCAGATGGTTTAGATAAAGCGGAAAGAATATCAACAGGAACAGATTACGGTGTGGAAGGAAATAAAATTATTAAGTTGAGTGATGAGTTAGCCAAGGAAATCTCTGAGAGATTGCGGAGGATCGCCAATGAAATTACATAAGGATGGAACTGTAGAAGGCACGCCAGAAGAGATAGCGGAGTATCGATTGCTTATGAAAGCACAACACCCACAGTTGTTACACAGTCCATTCCCGGAAGGATCACCAGCAGAAGACGAGAGAACATCAATATTGAAGATACAAGAAGAACATTTTAAAAATAGGAAGCCGCACGAGATACCGAAAGTTACGTTGTAACCACATCCAATGGGAAGGAGATCACTTATGACTTGCCCAAAGTGCTGGAATGAATGTGTTAACCTCGGGGAGTTAGTTAGAGGGATATGTGATGACTGCGTAGAGAAAGATGAGGCGCTTAAAAATGCGAATCAGGATAAGTAAGAGTGAGCTTAAAATGATGATTGGACGAAGCACTAGGGTTCATACGACTCACTTCTATCTATTCGGGTTCATACAGCTTGGTAAGGCTAAACAAGGGTATGCAACCAGGAGATCGTTGAACGTCTTGTACAGATGGTTAACAAGGATTGAATATGAAGTGTAGAAAGGAGAGTGATCACATGGCAGACTTAAGACCACAGATCATGTTGTTTGTGACTGAGTACATTAAGAATGGTGGCAACGGAACGAACGCCGCAATAGCTGCCGGATACAGTGAGAAGTCAGCATATAGTCAAGCGAGTAGGTTGCTAAAAAGTGTTGAGGTTCAACAGTATCTTAACAATACTCAACAAAGTATTAACAAGGACTTGCGTATGATGTTCGCTGAAGATGCTGTTAAGGCATATGGAGTGCTGCTTGAGGTCATGAATGACACTTTAACACCACCTAAAGATCGTTTGGTTGCTGCAAGGGATTTATTGGACAGAGCAGGTTATAAACCAATTGATAGGATACAAGCTGATGTTAGTGCGACTGTGGAAACTAAAACAGATTTGAGCAATCTTACTAAAGAGGAGTTGGCTGAGCTTGAACATATCATCTCAAAGACTGCCAACACTGGATGAAGTTAGACGGGCACGTTCTAACAAAGACTTCTCCTACTTTGTAGATTACGACAGTGATTATCGAGATAAAGAAGGCAATCACTTAGATGTGTTGGATGAAACACTTATGAAGGTATCTGATGGAGAGATTAAACGACTTATCGTTACAATGCCACCACGACATGGTAAGAGTGAACGAGTGAGTCGTAAGTTCCCAGCTTGGCACATTGGACGTAATCCAGACGATGAGATAATACTTGCATCTTATTCTATCGACCTGAGCAGAGGATTCTCACGTATTGCAAGAGATACGTTAGCCGCACATGCTGAGACATTCGGTGCTGACGTGGATCAGAATAATAAATCAGCAGAATCATGGGGAACCGAAGGACATCGTGGCGGATTGCATGCAGCTGGTGTTGGCGGTCCCATAACAGGTAAGGGTGCAAAGATAGCAATCATTGATGATCCAGTGAAGAATGCAGAAGAGGCTGACAGTGAGACGATGCGAGAAAAGATATGGGAGTGGTACACATCAACCCTATATACTCGTTTAACTCCTGACGGTCGTATTGTCGTTGTAATGACTCGTTGGCATGAGGATGACTTAGTAGGTCGTTTACTTAAGAAAGAGTCTGACGAGATCAAGGAAGGCGTACACAAGGGAGAACGTTGGACAGTCATTAACTTCCCTGCATTAGCTGAAAAGGATGATTATTTGCAACGTCCTGAAGGTGAACCATTATGGCCTGAACATGGATTCGATAAAGAACGTATGGAACAGATCAAGGTTGACGTTGGTTCTCGTGTATTTAATGCGTTGTACCAGCAAAGACCAACAGCAGCAGATGGCAACATGCTTAAACGTGAATGGTGGAGATATTACGACAGTCCACCGCCATTTGCTTCCATGCTCATTAGCGTTGATGCCGCATTTAAGGATGAAGACACGAGTGACTATGTAGTTGTTCAGGTATGGGGTAAGTCACAAGCCAACATGTATTTAGTGGATCAGGTGAGAGCTAAGATGAATTTCCCGGCTACTCTACAGACGATCCGCAACGTAACCAAGAAGTATCCAGAAGCACATTGGAAACTGGTAGAAGATAAAGCTAATGGTTCAGCTATCATTGCCACGCTACACAGAGAGATTGGTGGTATAGTCGCCATTAATCCCGAAGGTGGTAAAGTTGCTAGGGTAAATGCTGTATCGGCTTATATCGAGTCAGGCAATGTCTACCTACCACGTACATCGTGGATACAAGACTTTGTTGAAGAAGCCGCAAGCTTTCCACAAGGTAAACATGATGATCAGATCGATGCGATGAGCCAAGCGCTCCATCGTTTTATTTATTTTAACGGTATTATTCCTGAGAAGGATAAAGAGAAGACCCCGTTCCCATTCAGGACGGAGGAACCTAGTGGAGGTGAGTTCATGTCATGGTAGAAGATGTTCAGAAGCTAGGCGATTTACTCAAACTTCCTAACTTGGATGATGACACAATCAAGCTGATCAATGAGAAGGTGCGTGAGTTAATTGGTGCTGCCAAGGTGCAACTTCCAGTAAAACCAGAGTTGACCGAATCAATCGTGGATGAGTGGCTAAACGGCAAGAAAGAAGGTGAGTAGATGCAAGAGACAGCCACATTAGATAAGTTAGCTGGCGAAAATGAAAAACAATATCAAGAAGGCCTGTCCTATAAACGTAGGATGGGCTTTTTAGATAAATGGCCTGAAATGGAACGTATGAAGGCTGGTGATCAATGGCCTGCACCAACGCAGCGAACTAGATCGATGCCACGTCCAGTATTCAACGTTATTGAGATGATCGAAGGTCACAAAGTAGCAAACGTCATGTCAGAGCAGATCAAGATGATATACACCAATCAAGAGATGGACAGTGAAGCTGAGGAAGACACAGGTGACTTATTTAGTCGTTATGCTGATGCCACATGGGAGCGCCTAAAAGAAGATGAGCTCAATGAGGAAGCGTTGGACATATGTGCTAACACCGGAACCGTAGCAAAGCATTACTACTGGGACAATGAAGTTAAGGGCGGAAAGAATTATCCTTTCATTGGCGAGATGGACGGAGAGGTTATCGATCCAGTCAACATCTTCTTCGGCAATCCTCAACAACGGAAGGTGCAGAAACAGCCGTACATCATCATTTCTAGCCGTGAAGACATCAAGAATGTTAAGGCTGATGCTCGTAGGAATGGAACAAGTAAGGAAATGGTATCGCAGATCAAACCTGATAAGGACACTCAAGAAGAACGCTATGATGCCGCTAAGATTGAGTTAAATGACACAGGCAAGGTTACGGTGCTCACGAAGTACTGGAAGGGCACTGACGGTATGATCTACTTCTGTAAGACAGCATCAGGAATGACCATCAAGAAGGCGACTAACACCAACCTTAAACTGTATCCCATAGCTGCGATGCAATGGAAAAGACGTAAGAAGTGCATATACGGAATAGGTGAGACTGAGGGGCTTGTACCCAATCAGAAGGCTATTAACCTACTCATTGCTATGCAGATCCTATCAGCACAACTTACTGGATCGCCTAAACTGATCTACAAGGCAAACGCTATTGATCCCTCCAAGGTGACAAATGCACCAGGAGAGATGATTGAGGATCGTTCCCCTCCTGGCGTTGGTGACGGAGTGAAATACCTCAACCCCGTGAACATGAGTAATGCGGCTGCCAACCTAGTAGAACAGATCCTTGGATTTACTCGGCAGATGACAGGTGCCAATGATGCCGCTACAGGTAACATGCCAACTGGTGATCTTAATGCTACTGCCATCATGCTTCTACAGAAAGCCGCAGGAATTCCAATAGAGTCTATCAAACGTAGGTTCTACGGATTTGTGGAGGATACAGGACGCATCTGGGAAGAAATGTGGAAGGTTAAGTACAATATTGGTCGTCAAGTCACTCTAAAAGATGATGAGGGTGAAGAATATCCAGAGTACTTCAATGGTGCTGATCATGCAGGAGTGGAGCTTGCGCTTAAAATTGATGTAGGACCATCAAGTATGTACTCTGAATCACTTATGTTGTCGAGTCTGGACAAGTTCTTGGATCGTGGAGACATCACATTTGAGCAGTATTTGAAGCACGCTCCTAGAAATGTCGTACCTTACAGGGATCAATTACAAAAGGAATTGGATGAAAGCAAAGGTATTGTTGGACAGATTGATCAGTTTGTTAAGAGTATGGCACCAGAAGAAAAAGCGATGTTCGATCAAATGCCACCTGAACAGCAATTCCAGTTACTTCAATCTACAATTGCACCACCGCAACAGACGCAACAGCAAGTACCGCAACAACCTATAGCAATATAACAGGGCTTCCCCAGTGCAGGGGGGCCCTTTTCTATATATAAAATTTGCTCCTACCACAGAGCAAGGAGGATTCAAACATGGAAGAAATTGAAACCGCCAACCATAGCGGCAATGAAGAAGTGACTGAGCAAATTGCAGAATCAATTGAAACAACAACCGAGGGTATCGATTCCCCACCACAGGAAGAACCCAGAGGAATAAAGGTCAAATACAACAGCGAAGAACGTTACGTGACAGATGAGGAAGCGCCTGAGTGGATTCAAAAGGGCATGAACTATGGAAAGGTTTCTGAGAAAGCCGATAAGTTTCAGCAATCATTAGAGCGTGCTGCAAGACTTAACGGATATCCAGATCATGAGTCCTATATGTCTGCCCTTGATGAGTATGAAGCTAATCTACACATACAGGAAGAAGCAGACCGTTTGCAAGTATCTGAGGACTTTCTAAGAGCTGAGTTCAACCCAATCAAGCAAGAGTTGTCACAAGCAAAGAGTGAGCTTCAACAGCTGAAAGAAGCTGATATGGTTCGTCAAGTTCAGAGTCAATTGGAAAGTATGGAACGGAATGTCACTGATTACCCTGACTTCACAAAGTACAAAACGGACGTAATCAACATGGCTGCAAATAAAGGTTACACATTGGACGATGCGTACATAATCGCATCCCATCACGATCGATTAAACAGCGCACGTACGCAAGCTCAGCAAGAAACGATAAGAAGTCTACAACAAAACGCCGACTCTTCCACTGGATCGTTGGGTGCTGACTCTCCTGAACATAGTGGGGGTTATTCTGCTATGTCTCCATCCGAGAAGAAAGCATTCAGAGAGAACGTGAAAGGTCGAGCTAACTAGGGGGATAAATTTATGTTGAAATTAAATCTACAAACATTCGCAACGTCAGTACAGGGGTATAACGCTACAGCAGGAGTGAACGCATTAACAGCAGAACAGCACGAATTCTTCCAAGATGAAATGTTGGAGAGATTGATTCCAGAACTTACATGGACAAAATTCGGAGAGAAGAACAAAAACATTCCAAAACGTAAGGGTGCGACAACAAGCTTCCGTAGATTGAACAGCTTAGCAGTGTCTACAACAGCACTGACTGAAGGTGTAACGCCTGATGGAGTCAACTTGGATATCGTTAAGATCTCTACAACTGTACAAGAATACGGAGCGTGGACAAAGATTTCTGAGTTCATCGATCTTACTGGCTATGATGCACTATTGACCGAAACATCTGGCTTGATGGGGGAGAATGCAGGAGAGTCCATTGATGTCATCGTTCGGGATATGCTTGCAGCAGGGACTAACGTTGTCTATGCCAACAGTAAAGCTTCTCGTAGCACATTGTTGCCAGCTGATAAGATCACAGCATTAGACATCCTTAGAATTCGACGCACTATGAAGCGCAACAAAGTTAAAACGATCCGTCTTCCTAACGGTGGAGAAGGTTACGTAGCTTTTGTACACCCTGACGTTGCTATGGATATCATGCAAATGCAGGAATGGAAAGATCAGAACACATATGTCAACACGAAGAACCGTGAAGAAGGATTCCTTGGTAGAATGTACGGTATTTACTTCATGGAAGTAGATAATGGTGTTAAGTATGCTAGTGGTGCTCCTGGCGCTCCTGCTGCCAATGATGCATACGGAACAATCTTCTTGGGTCGTGGTGCATACGGTATTCCTGATATCGAAGGTAGCATGAAACCAGATATCATTGTTCACCCTGCTGGATCTGGCGGTGTGTCTGACCCACTCAACCAGTTCAACTCAGTAGCTTGGAAATGTGCATTCGCTGTAGTTCGTCTGCAAGAATTGGCAATCATTCGTTATGAATCAGGTGCAACAATTTAATATATCGGAACTAGGGAGCCTTCGGGCTCCTATTTATTTTTAGGGGGAATTCAAATGGCTAACAAAGAAGATGAAAAAACACCGGAACAATTGGTTATGGAAGAAAAAGGACTAGAAAGAAAGGCAAAAACAGCAGAGAAAGACGCTGAGCAACAACTTAAAGCTATGAAAAAGGTTACTATTCTTATCCCAGACGATCCACAGAACCCATCTGATAAGGTTGTTCCAATCGGATTCAATGGAGTTATCTATACTGTTCCGCGCGGTGTGCCTGTTGAAGTTCCTGAAGCTATCGCTGAAATCTATAACTACTCTTATACAAGTACAAGAGCAACGAACGCACGCATCGAAAACAGCACCAAACAAGAAATTAAAGTGATGTAATAAGGCCCTTCATGGGCCCTTTTTCTTTATAAAGGGGTGGTAACGTGAACTTACAAGAGATACTAGATGAAATATCTGATAAATACCCACATGGCATGTCCAATGACAGTGTAATCCGCAAGATAAATAACATTCAGGGAGAGTTGTTCCGAACAACATTCCGAGTGAAAACAATGTCAATCTACACTCTTGAAAAAGATGTGTTTGTATACTCCTTGCCATTCGCACGAAGTAACCTATCTGATGTGGTGATTGATGGCGTTGAGTACCTATATCAGGACAGCAAAAAGAGATCAAACATACCTTTCTATTACTTTGTTGGTCCTACTGGTCTAGGTATATTCCCAACACCTGAAAAGACTATCGTGGATGGAATGTCACTGCTCTACTACATGTCTCCAACACCGCTGACAGAACAGGCACTAGATGCCACTCCTGATCTTGACCAAGACTTTCACATGCTACTGGTGTACGGTGCCCTTGCACAGATATGTGAGTCCTTTAACGATGTTGCCATGGTGAATAACTATACGAATAAATACAACGGATTAATCCAAGAGTTCAATAAAGTAAATGATGAGACTCCTGATTACCCTGTTATTGAAGATGTCATGGGGGTGTGGGGATGAGCGAAGCATCAGAAGGATCGACGCAACAGTTCGTAAATGGTGGAGTCATCCCAAACGGGTTGGTTGGTCAGAATGCGGTATCTAAAACATACGTAGACAATCAAAATTTACTGATGAATGCCGACATAAATATTATCGCTAGCTTAGCAGGAACGGCACAAGGTACAGCTGATACAGCAGTTAGTTCAGCGAGCGCGGCACAAGGTACAGCTAATTCAGCGGCAGGCGCGGCAAGTACAGCACAAGGTTCAGCGAACATGGCACAGGCTACCGCTGATGCTCATAAAGTTTCATTGACTGCTCATAGTGCATCAAATATAACTTACGATGGGTCAGTAGAGGGCGCTTTGAACGTGAAGCAAGCCATTGACCTCGCAAAGCAACGCGTAGATAACATTATCATAGGCGCAGGAAATAGCAATCTAGAAATTTTTGAAGCTCGCGGAACCTTTCCTATGTTGTCGGCTCGGTTAAATGACAATGATGCGCAGTTGGCGGATAAGGCGAAGATGCAGGGGTATGGTTCTCCTATCAATAAATTCGGAATCAAAGAAAACCCGTTTCTTAATTTCAGAAGGGCTGTGCTAAAAAAGTCAGTTAACGTTACATTTTGGGGAGACAGTATAACAACAGGCGGTGATAAATTAGGAGTCAATTCAGCGAATCCTAGTGGTACAGAATACGCACCAAACGGAATAGTTAACTCAGAAGGCTATACCCATATCATTTCAAAAGGAATCGCTAAGTCATTCCCACAAGCGACATTTAATTTTTACAATCGCGCCATTGGAGGAACAAACTTAAACGAGTGGAATACTTTAAAAACAATAGATTCTATTGAAAAAACGTGGATTGAACACGTAAAAGATACTCAACCAGATTTATTATTTATTGGTTTTGGAATGAATCATCTTTCGTACGATTTAAGTAAGACATACGCAAGTAGTCTTAAAAAAGTTTATGAATATATCTATGCTAATTTCACCAAGATTCCAGATATCGTGCTAGTTACTTCTCCAACATCTGTTTTTAATGGCAGTTCATGGAGTGATGATATAAACCAAGAATCAAGAAGAAATACAGGAAAAACGGCTAGATATTTCGGATTGAAATATGCTGATTATATTTTAGATGTGTCCCGATATAGTGATATTTCTCGTTTTGGTAAGGATTTAGAAAGTTGTTATTTCGAACAAAAAACAACTTTCTCAACGACTGGAACAACTGATCTCGCGACATCAGGAACTAGCTTTATCATTAATGAAAAATGTCGAGACTTTACACTTAAATTTATTCTTACTGCCACGAACATAACGGATGGAGAAAGTATTTTAATCAAATACAATAATGACGGAACCCTAAATAATCAATTAATGATATATCCGAATTTGGGTGGAGTTACAAAAGTATATAGTTACGGAAGAATCTCAGATTCGGCTAATCATACGTATTTAACGGATTCTTATATCCATGATAGTGTTATTTCTTCGCAATATTGGAGAATTGAAAAGCGAGAAAATGTTCTTAAAGTATTTATAGATGATGTACCAGAAACGATAATTGTCTATGATGATAAAGTTGATATTAACAACATATTAGGTAACATTACTTTCGTAAAGCAAGGCGGTAGTGTATCAACAATTAAAATAAATAATTTAACTTTTTTTGATCCTAAATATATTGGGTATAAACAAACGATTACAGAAGAAGAAATGTGGGGTAAGTTTGTTAATAATAACTATTCAACAAAACCTATAACTGGTGGTAATGGTGCAAATCACCCTAGTGCAAGAGGTGTCACCCAAATTTACGGTGTTGCTATCCAAGAAATGATATCTGACATCGAAAAAATATCTAAAACCCACTCAGAAATTGATTTAGAATTATATAGAGATGATATTGTTTTTACGACGAATGTATCATCTGTTTCAGGATACTGCTACGTTAATTTAACTCCAAATCAAGTGCCAATTTTACAAGGGATAGTATACAATTCGGATAAAACATTAGCCTTAAAAAAAAATAAATCTGTTGGAAAGCCAGATGATAAAACACTTTTAGCTGACAATGAATTCGGCATTTACCTCACAGCAGATGTTATTCAAATTATTTTCAGAAATACGATGAGTGCAAATAGTACTACCCAGTTTAAGTTTAATACTTATCAATTCTTGTAATTCGCAATTGGATTGAACTACGCAACACCAAGCATCTCACACGAGGTGTTTTTTTCATTAGAAAGAGGTGAGTAAATGCAACCACGTGATGCATCACAAGTTATAGCTCAACAGTTTATAGACGCTGGCGTTGTTCCGGGGTTTATCCCTGGTCAGAATGCAGTAAGTAAGAAATACGTAGATGATCAAGATGCTATACGTGATGTGAACATTGCAGCAGTAGCCACAGGGAATACAACGACAGCGAACGTTATTAATAACCATTTATCATCCAACACCGCACACGATGCACAGGATATAACATACAGTGGAGAAGTTGCAACTGCTAATAACGTTAAACGTGCAATAGATTTCTTGGATTCTCGGGTAGATAATATCGCGTCGCAGTCAGGTGATGACATTACCGAGATCAGGGACGCTCGTGGCATTTATCCAGTACTGTCGGCTAGGTTAGATGCAAGTGATGCGGATTTAAACGATAGAGCAAATAAAACAGATCTTGTGTTTAATGTAAAATATCCACCTCCTCCACTGATGGGTGCAAAAGGTGATGGGACAGACGACACAGCGGCTATAAAAGCCCTAATTGCTTTAATTCCTAAAAGTTCTGCTTGGGGAGGGGACGCTGGAAAATCAGGAGGTATATTGTTTTTCCCTTTAGGAAATTACGGAGTTAGAGAACAGCTTTTATTTGAGGGATTAGGCGTTGTTGTAAGTGGTGTCGGAGTAGAGTCAAGCGTTATTACAGCTCTCCCGAGTTTTACGGGTGAATCAGTTTTACGGTTTGACCAAACGAATGATGGTTATGCGAATGTCGGTGCAGGAATCGAAAACCTTGGCGTTTATATGAATGGAGTTAATGGTCACGGAATCATCATGGCTCGCGCTTATGATGGTGTTACGTTGAACGATGTATATGTCAAAGATGTTGCAGATGCTTATTCGGGATACCGTTTCATTCCAGATCCTGATGTAACTTTTGATAAAGTTAGTCAAACGTTATATCTATCGAATGTTCAAGCTATCCATAAAAATGCAACCGCAACAGGATCACTCTTTTATTTTGAAAGTTGTCAAGAAATCGTCTTATTGGGTTGTAAAGGATTTGGCACTTGGGAATCAAACGGTAAAGCAAACTGTTACCCTTTCGAATTTGTTGACTGTCAGGGTGTAGTTGCTTATGGATGTTCTGCTGCATTTTCTAATTTAGCAGGCATAAAGGTTCGATCGGCAACACGTCCGATATCAGGGTACGTTTTTGATGGATGGACGTTCGAAACTATAGTTGGCATTATAGATATCACAGGGACATCCAGTTATCACATAAAAAATGTGGCGTTTCGCTCTTGGCGTAGTGCTGGCGCAGGCGGGATACTCAAATTAGATTTTGTAGAATATTCACGGATAGAATCAGAAAGTTATCCAATAACAATAGGGGCAGGGTGTAACGGTGTTCATGTTGATTGCTACGGATCAGACGGTATAACAGACAGTGGAACGAATACCACAGTGTTTGCCGTGGGTGCAGCCAACATGCTACTTCAAGCAAGCACAAATATATTTCTGCGCGCAAGTGGTGGAAAAAACATGGCACAGTTTAATGAGCCTCCATCAACAGACACAACATCACTTTTGCTCAGAGTAAATAAAGGTGGATTTATGTACACGAGCAGAGTGGAAGTTGGGGGTGTAGATAGTGGTGGAACTGGTTACAGAATACTTCGTGTTCCTAACGCATAGGGTTGTTTTTATTTGAAAGAGGTGAGCAGATGCAACCTTGGGTAGCGTCACCAGACAGAACCAAGCCAGTCATTGTTACTTTGGCTGACGGTATAAATCAATCAGTAGAATCCATAGAGATCAAGGACAGTCAATGTACTTCCGTGGTCAACATGGATTCTTTTCTTTACCCTACATTGCAGGTGCGTGAAGGCAGTACATTGTTCAGCCAACACACAGGCTATATAAACCGCATATTCAAGTTTCTTAATGTTTGGTATTGCGGCAATGCTAGAGGGCTGTACAAACAATCTGGATCATCGTGGGTGGCTGTTTATGAGTACACTGACACCAATAATGATCGATTGTGGGATGCATCCATGTTTTTCGATGGCAGTAAGCTATTTTTTATAGATGGATCGCTTCAACTAAGACAGTATGATGGCACGACATTGACGACGCTCGGTAGCGCTCCTGCTAATAGTGCATTCATGACCACACATGCAAACCGTTTCTACTTAGCTAATCGTAACGATAATCAACTATCATTTTCAGGCTTAAGAGATGCTGCAGACTGGAGCAGTGTAAACAAGTATACCGGTACAGGTAAGTTCCCTATGGAAACGCCAGACGGTGAGTTGCCTGTAGGTCTTACAAACTTTAATAATCACGTTATCCTATTCAAGAAATACACCATGCACAAGCTATTTGGTGAGGATTCTACCAACTTCAATATGACGACACCATTCGGTGTTGGTTGTATCTCAGACCGTTCCATAGTACCAACAAGGGAATCGCTCTTCTGGTTGGCGGCTGATGGATTCTACGACTATATGGGAGGTTCGGCACCGACAAAGATTAGCGATCCGATAAAACATTACATTAATAGCATAAACTTAGCTAGCGCCCAACACTGTGTATCTGGCACAGATGGGCGTTTTGTTTATCTATCTCTAGTGACTGGATCAAGTGTATTACCTAATGTAACGCTCAAATATGACCTACAACGTCAATCTTGGTGGGTTGAGAGTTATGTAGCTACTTCCTTTCATTTGGATGGTCAGACGCTATACTATGGCACAGCAGATGGAAAGATTATGAAGGCTGGCGGTGCTACAGATGCAGGTGTTCCGATAGCTTGGAGCTTGGAAACAAAGCCATTCAGTGAGAATGACGAGACGATCAGGAAGGTCATACACCGCTTATCTATTGTGGCAGACATAGAAGTTGGATCAATGCTTAATGTCTCCTACTCTGGCGGTACAGAGGGCGGTGCATGGAATCAGGTGTACACCACTTCTAACGGCACTGGACAAATACAAAGTATCAAGATTCCTGTCATCGTCCGCACACCAGAAACATGGTTCAGATTGAAGATAAACGGAACAGGTAAGGTTAAGATTCACCGGATGATAAGAGAGCTATCTAGGAGGGGATCGTAGTGGCTAATGTACAGCTACCCAACATCGGGCATACGAATAGCGATATAGACGGAGCAAGCTTTTCACAACTACAAACTATCGTTAAATCGTTAATGAATACCACGGCAATGTTGACTGAAGAACTAACCTATTTACTTAATAATCTGGATACGCGCAATGTGAATGAGTTGAATGCAGAGGTTATAACAGCTGGCTCGGTGACAGCGGATAAGATCACTGTAACTGAGTTGTCAGCATTGAGTGCTAATATGGGTAAGCTTACGTCAGGTGAGATTTTCGGAGCTTATATAGCTACTAGAGAGAATGCTTATCCTAGAGCTGAATTGAGCAATGAAGAAGATTTGTTTGCCGCTTATTTGGATGCCAATAACTACATTAAAGTTGAAGCTAACTATGGGGGTGTTCCATCATTAAATTTTATTCAAGGTGGAGCATTCAAAGCAAGAATGGACACTCTATTAGGATACTTGGAAATACGATCACTCACTTCACTACTTATTCAAGCAACGTTAGATGTTGAAATTGCCACAGGAGCATCATCTATTTTAAAATTACCGCCATTTGGAAGAGTTGAATCTAGCACTGGTCAAAACTTGGGAGTGGAATTGGATAGTAAGGCTAAAGCAGGGATCTCAACAGGGCCATCAGGAGGACACAATCACGCAATACCGCCAGGAACTAGGTTACTTGTTGAAGGCGGTGGATATGTCACTTGGTCTCCTGTGTCAGATCATACGCATGCGCAGAACGGTTGAGTGTATCCAGATGTCAATATCCATGGTATACTTACACCAAAATATGACATGAGGTGCGGACCATGAAGATATTAAAAGGATTATCACTATTGTTGTCAGGCGTAGTATTAGGTATTGGGATATCATTCTCTCCACAGATATATGCAGCAACTAGTGAACTGTTAGGTTCCACGGTAACAAGTATATTTACAATAGAACAAAACGGCGTAAAGATTGCTGATAGCGCAATTATAAACGGATCAGCCTACGTACCAGTGAGAGTGATGGCGGAAGCCACAGGAACGCCACTTACAGTAGAAGGGAAGGTAATTACTTTGGGTGAAGATTCTACAACGGTACTTACTCCGGAACAAAATACAGCACTCGCAAAGCAACAAGACGATGAAGCGAAGGCTGAAACGGCAAGGTTAAATAATCTCTATAAAGAACAACGTACAATTGAAAAAAATATCGAAAAAGCAAAACAAACAATATCGTTGAGTACTAGCACGGCTTATACTCGTTTACTGGATAAAATAAAATTATATGAAGAACGCGTTTCTTTATATCCCGAACTTACCGAACTCGTAGGGGAACTTGAGAATTACAAAAAAGATCTTTCTACAATGGAAAAATCGATTGCGGACGCTAAAGCGTCGTTGCCTATTTTACAAAAACAACTCGCTGACTTACTAGCGTCTGAACCCGGTCTTTCAATGTTTAAAGTTCAATAATATATTTTTCCACATTGAGGACTCCTAACGGGGTCCTTTTTCTATTGCAAAGGAGCGTGAAACCATGGCAACCGGAATAATAAAACCTACAGTAGCAGGAGTATCTGCATCACCAACAATAGGCAATGGTGGCGCAGACTACAACACCGCTGAATCAGCGCTGAAAAAGAAGATTGCTCAGAACCAGTTAAACATAGCAACAAATAAAAATCATGTAGAAAGTGAAACATCTCGAGCATTGAAAGTCATTCAAGAAAGACAGGCTGCAGGTCAGGACACAACATCCCAACAAAAGTATCTTAATACCAACCTTGGGTATAAGGCTCCTACAACTAATGCAACCAATACAAACGCAAATAACGGATCTTCTACAACGTTTAACGGTAATGGAATAGGATCTGGCAGTCAGATTAATAGTAGAACAGAAGAGAGTAGCAAACTAATGCAGCAGATGAAGGCTATAGGGGAAAGGGAAGCAACACAATTCAGCTATGATCCTAACTCTGATCCAGCTTATCAGGCTGCATTGAAGCGCGCACAAGCCAATATTGACGTTGGAAATTCACAAGCTCAAGCGGAAATGAACCGCAGAGGAATTCTAAACAGCACCATTACAAGTGATCGTATGGGCGAGATCGCAAGTGCTGAGATGGGCAATGTAGAAACCACAGTCATTCCGCAATTAATGCAACAGGCATATCAGAAATATATTGATGCGCAGAACCAAGAGCAACAACGATTCACTAATCTTGGTGCATTATCAGATAAATACAACAATGAAGATCAGAGATCTATCGATAACAATTTCACTGAAGCTAACATAACAGGAAATTACTTACCAGAAGCAGCTAAACCGATCATAAGTCAAATACTACAGCTTAAACAGCAAGCAGAAGCGCCGGGAATTACAGCTGCGGATAAAGCGCAACTAAGCGCAAGAGCTGATGGATACCGCGCCAAGTTAATAAGCCTAAATGTCGATCCTAGCGCTTATGCCGCAACAGTTAATCACAACAATGCAAGTCTTAACCCGGGGATTCGCACCATTGCAGGTCAACAGTTAGATGCGTCTAAGCAAGCACAATCATTCAATCAGAACATGGACATTAGAAAACAAAAATTCACAGAAGGCCAGCAGACTTGGCAGAATAACTTCCAATCTGAACAACAGGGATGGGAAAACAACTTCGCTAATGAGCAACAAGCATACAAAGTAGGTCGTGACTCGGTAGATGATACATTTAGAAATGCTCAACAGAAATTAACTGAGCAAGTCCAATTAGGCGGATTGAAACTAGACAGAGCTAATCAGTTGTTAAATCAAGCTGAAGCTCTCGGTTATGTAACCCCTGAACTTTCAGCCGCTACCGGAATGCCATCAGGTCAACCATTCGCAAGCAAAAATTATGGTTCAGCAAAAGCGGCGCCAGTTGCGGAGGATTACTTAAGTTTTATTGATAAAATAGCCGTTATGAACGGATCAACATTGAAAAATCCGATCGATGTTGAAAATTATATTCTTAACACTCCGGCATCTGATTATGAAAAGTACAGAATGTACATCGCTAAAGGTTTGAAATGGGATGGTCCGGTTCCACAGCCGGGGGAGCAACAGCCACTTCAACCGTAAGCGGTGGCTTAGGATCGTTGTCTAGCAAATATGAGTCAGGCGGTAACGCTGGCTCTATTGCTCGGACACCTGGCGATATAGGCGGTGCCAGTTACGGTAAGTATCAATTAACAACAGCAAGCGGATCAGCTAAGGCATTTGTGGAGTCTCTTAAAAATATTGATAAAACGGCATATCAACAACTAGCTGGCAAAGCTCCTGGTTCTGCTGCATTTGATAGTGCTTGGAAAGCTGTGGCAAACGGTAATTCTAACTTTGGATCCTACCAACATAACTTTATTCAACAAAAATATTTTGATCCAGCTGTAAGTTCGGTCAAAAAAGTCATAGGGCTAGACGTAACCAGACGTTCTCAAGCTGTTCAAGATGCGATATGGTCCACTGCTGTTCAACACGGTTCGGGTAGTGTAGCTAAAATACTTAAGAATGCTGGAATATCACCAATGACAAGCGATGCCGAAATCATAAAAAGAATCTACGCTGAACGGGCTGCTGGTAATGGGACTAAATATTTTTCTAAATCATCTACAGCCGTTCGGAATAGCGTTGTGAAACGATTCGGAAGTGAAATGAAAGATGCTTTGAACATGCTGACATAGGCGGTGAAATAATGGCTGAATCATTTGTTGAAAAAAGAAAGCGTGAGTTGAGTGAAAGCGCTGGTACAAGTGGTGGTGTGAGTAGTGCTGAATCATTTGTTGAACGCAGAAAACGAGAATTACGTGAACCATCAACTGCAAACAACCAATCTAATGTTAAAACATCATTCAAAACATCTGAATTGCTATCATCTATCGGTGTAGATTCCACTAAGTTTGGTAAGACGGATGTTAAAGCACCAGTTAAAACAATCACCAAACCTGTAAGTCAGCCGCCAACAGGCATTAAAACACCAATGATAACAGGTTTACATGCAGCGACTGGCGATAAACAAGCATTAAAAGACTACAAAAAAATGACGGGATTTGAATTCGCTCCATTGACTGATGCGCCTGACACAAGAACTCAATACGAAAAAGAGCAAGAAAATATAAATAACAGCAACTGGCCCGGTGTAGTTAAGGGTATCGCAACCGCCGGGAACAGACTGACACGAGGCAATGTGGTAGGTCAATTTTTATCAAAGGCTACGACAGTTCCGGGGGTTTCCGTAGAAAAAACAGACTCTACAGGCAATAAAATAGCTGACAAAGCAGGGAAGTTGTTAGGGGATTACGTTTCCCCTCTGCTTGTTCCTACTGGTGCACCTTTGGGGTCTGGGACGATGGCCGCACCTTATGAAGCCGCTGGAAAGCTACTGAACACAGGCGCAGGACAAAAGGTAGTCAATACGTTTGGCGCTGGGCTCAGCAAGGTGCCGCTTATCTCCAAAGGTGCTGGACAAGGATTAGCAAGGGTTGGGCTTACTGAGGGACTTGCAGGAACGATTCAGAACCCTGCACAGGCGCTTGTGAATGATCCAAATCGTAGTACGAAGGAATTGGCTACAGATGCCGCCATAGGTGGTGCAGCAGGATTAGGATTGGGTATGGGTGGATATGCAGTAGGCAAGGGTATTAGTAAAGGGATAGGAAAGTTAACAGGGAAAAATAAAGTTGCTGAATCAGTCGTTGCAGATGCGATAGCACCTAAAACTGTTTCAAGAGTATCTTCAGAACCGATTGTTACACCTCAGAAAAAATTACAGCAAGAAATAATTGAACCGATCGCAGGGAATCCCTATTCCACTGAAACAGCAGACATACCAGACTTCCTTAAACCTGCAAATCGTAGAACAATGACGCCTGAAATCACTCCAACGATTGAACCGATCATACCAAGCCCTCTCAAGCCTACTTCTGGTCTGAGAGGTAACTTTCAAAATCAATTGAAGAATGGCAACTTCTCGGAAGAACTACAAAGTTCAATTAAAGCGACTGATCAGAAATATGATGTAGCTCATAACGTAGACAGTGTGGCTAAAGCTAATGCAAAGATTGTTGATCTCACAAATGCTTCAAGTGATTTCAAAGGAAATGAATCAGGTGGAGCAGATCATGTTGCTACCGGGTATAGATTACTACAGGAGTTAGATAGAGTTGGGCAGCATGGTCAAGCGCTAGAGATTGCAGAGAAATTAGCTGCCGATCTCACAAAGGCTGGCCAAACTGTTCAAGCTGCATCAATCTTAGCTAGATTAAGCCCTGAGGGACAACTGCTTCGACTGACACGATTAGCTGAGAAGAACGGAACAAAGGTTAGTGTTGAGGACAGTGTTAAATTCAAAGAACTGGCAGCCAAGGTTCAAGAAAACACTGGTGCTGGTGCAAAGGCTAATGAGTTCAATGAAATTCTGAACCGGTTGGAAAAAGGTGATAACGTAACGGTTAAAGATATCAAGACTTTATCCGACTTCCTAACTGGAGCAGAGAAAAAGATACAACCAAGAGTTAAAACTGTGATGGATAAATTACCTGAAGAATTAAAGGATGTGCGCAAGCGTGATCGGGTAGTTTCTTTCCTAGATGACGCAGAAACCGCGGCACTGGCGAGAATCAAAGCTCGTAAAAATCAACTTAACAGTTTACCTTTGGGTGAGTGGGCAGACCATGCAATTGTGGTATCTGCACAGATTGCAAAAGGCGGAATCAAGGCTGCTGACCATGTAGAGAAGATCGTTACAATGTTTGGAGAAGAGATTCGACCTTATGCTACAGAGGTATTTCAGAAGGCGCAGGATATCGTTGGTGGGATCTCCCGGAATGCAGCAGAGGGCAATCTTGCGAAAGCTAATGCAGCGTTTCGTAAAATAACTGGTCAGGCTGAAACTGAAAAGGAAATTGTGAAAGAAACAGCTGCGCATGTACGTAAATTAATTAATGACGCCAAACAAGGGGAATTAACTAGAGAAGGCGTACAGAAGTTACGTGATTATGCAGATGAAATTGCTGATATGCTTGCAGAAAAGAAGCCTGGTAAACTACCTACCCAGGAAGAAAAGTTTCTTCAAACAGTAAAATCCTTAGCTAAAAAAATTGCTCAAGTAGAGTCGAGCACGCTTCCGGCAGATCAAGCAAACCGTGAAGTATCGAGCCTCTTGCGTCAAGTGGCTAAATTGTCAGAAGAAGGTACGATAAAGATCATTCAGGAGCCTATAGATACAAAGGTACTAAGCGATATCGCTCATGACGTGCTAGAAAAAACACGCCCGACTCCTAAACCATCGACATTGCAGGAAAAAATAGTTGAAAAATATATTAAACAAAATAAATCTGTAAGCACTAAAGATATCGAAACTTTAAGAAAACTGGCCAAAGATATCACTAAACTGTCAGGAGATCAGAAGATTGATGCTGATATCTCGATGCAAAAGATTCTAAACAGTTATGAGAAATCATCTTTGTGGGATAAGACTCTTGCCATTCGCTACATGGCAATGCTATTAAACACAGGAACACAGGCAGTCAATGCTTTATCAGGACCTATTATGTCTACAACAGGAACTGTAGCTGATGTATTTGGGACAATGGTAGATATCGCGATGAACAAAACTCTTAAAACACCAAGAACCACAACTCTGTATGGCACTAATCCATTGAGGTTTATGTCACATTGGTTCAAGAACTTAAAGATTGGTGGTAAAGCTGGAGCGCAAGGAGTTAATCCAGGAGGAATTCAAGGTACTAATGAGATTAGAGGACTAGCGTTTAAGAGCCTTAAAAATCCTTTTGGATTAGCCGAAAGAGCATTGGGTGCCGTGGCGAAAGGTCCCGACTTTGCTACGTACAAGACGGTATTTGATTCTGAGATTGCAAGGCAAGGATTCTTGGAAGCCAAAAACAAAGGTCTTAAAGGTAAAGATATCAAGTCTTATATAGAAAAGTTTGTGAATGACCCTCCTGAAGAAGCGATACTTCAAGCGGACAGAATTGGAAAGAATACTACGTTTCAGCGTTCGGACACTTCGGGCGGCAAAGCGGCAAATTTTTTAAATAATTCACCAAGTTTTATTAAGCCAGTTACAACTGCCATTTTTCCTTTTGTACGTACACCTATAAACATTGCTTCGACAGCAGTGACTATATCTCCTGGTGGAATTTTCAAGGGTTTATTCCAGTTGACTAGCAAGTCCAAAGCTACACAGCGCGAAGCTCTACGCACCTTGTCGCTCGGACTGACTGGAACAGGACTCAGCGCGATGGGATATTATTTGAGTCAGCTAGGAATCATTACAGGGGCAAATGATAGTGGAGATAAAAACGTAGACAACATCAGAGAGCAAGCAGGAAAAGGCAAGTACCGTTTCAATACGTCGGCACTCGGAAGGTACATGTCGGCTATGATAGATGGTAAAGGTCCAGAGGCGGCAGAACATGCGGCGAAGTATCAAGAAGGGGACAAACAGTTTGATTACAATAAACTTCAACCATTAGCATTCCCATTAGCAATTGGTGCAGGGGTAAGCGATAAAAAGGCAGAAGGATTATCTGGAAAAGCGTACGGTGCAGGTATGGATGCATACGGTTCATTGTTTGGTATGTCAACGTTAAAAGGTGTACAAGATATATTTCAACCTTCCTACGGTGGCACTCAGGGAGAGAAGGCATTGGGAGTTCCTACGCGTCTTGCTGAATCTTTCTTTAAGAGCTTCAGCCCGAGTGCATTGGCTCAGGAAGCGAGACGTCAAGATCCTATATCTCGCAAAACTTCATATAATGACGGATTATTTAAAGATGTTGGTGATTACTTCAATTCACGCATACCTGGACAATCCCAATCACTGCCTGCTAATAAAACAACATTGGGTCAAAACAAACTGAATGCTCCAGGTATAAAAGGTCAGTATCTAAATCCATACAAATCCGATGTAGCGCCTTACAACAAAGCAGCTAGAATTATATCTGATTTAATTGATAGAACGGGTGATACAACGTTAGCTCCTAAAGCGCCAGCGAAGAATGTGAGTGGAAAGAATGATAATGATGAATCAGTAACCATTGCGATTCCTGCCAAGCGTTACGCTAAGCTTCAAGAAGATGTAGGGAATGAAATAATTACACGAATCCTAGACCTTCCTAGATCCGCAGACGAAGAACTCGGCACAGCTATTCATGATATTTATGAAGAAGTCCGTAAAGAGAAAATGGACGAAGTTAAAGAAGAATTAGGTATATGGGTTGATTAAATTTTAATAGTTGACTATAAACCTAAATAATGGTAAATTAATCTCAAATCTGAAAGCATCGGTGAGAAGAGTCCGGGGAAAGCATCCCTTGGGCTCTTTTTCTGTCGGGAGGTAACATGAAATACATTGAATTCGATGATTCAGAGTTGCTGCATAGTGACTTTGACGATAAGACATTACAACTCGTGGCTGACTTAATGGGTCCCGATGTTCGCGATAAACTCCTAGTCCCGGTGGTGGAACGCATTGAACCTCATAGAATCGCTTTATGATATTAGTTATTTCATCTTAAAAAATATTAGAAATTGGAAATGGGAAATGTTCTTCATATATATCTTTTATCTCTTCGGCAAGCGTTCTGGCATGAAGATGACTAAAAAATATATGCAGAAACATTTCCCTATTTATTTCGCTGACGAAAATGAAGCGTGGAGGGCATGGGCAACACAAAATATAGAAAGTTTAGGTGGGTCAAATTGGCAGTGGAAGAAATCAAATGGCAGTATAGTGCAATTCAAGAATCTGGATCGGATGAACTTAAATACGTTATCGAGATACTTACGGCAGGACAAGCACCAGGACAACCAATTAGAGAGGGTGAACAGTATGAAAAAAATAATTGTAATTGATGCAGGACATGGAGATAAAGACCCGGGAGCCATTGGTGTTACTGGGAATAAAGAAAAGGATTTCAATCTAACAATGGCCTTGAAAGTGGAAAGACTGTTGCTGGACCATCCATCTATTACTGTACTGCTGACACGTAGAACTGATGTATTCCTTGAGTTAAAGGAACGTTCAGACTTTGCTAATAAAGCTAATGCAGATGCTTTCATATCCATTCATGCTAATAGCTACACACCTACCTCAGCAGGGACAGAGACGCATTACACACGTTCTGATAGTAAAGGGCTTGCTACGATCCTTCAAAAGTACACAGTACTCTCAACAGGTTTAAAGGATCGAGGGCTTAAAGTAGGTAAATTGTACGTCACAAAAAATACAAAGATGCCAGCGTGTTTATTAGAACCAGCATTTTTAAGTAACCCCGCTGAAGAATCGCTTCTATATAATACAGAATTTCAAGATACATTTGCGCTCAACATTTCGAAAGCTATTTGTGAATTTTGTGGTGTCGCCTACGAAATCGAACCAACGCCTGCACCGCAACCAATTCCGGATAATCCGTCACCATATCCGACCATGGAAGTTACTATCAATACAGCAAATCCGAAGTCATTCATAGGATACTCTATTAAAGGATCTACGTGGATACCATCCAGACCGATTTGTGACATCTTGGGAGCTGATGTTTTATACAACAAAGGAATAGTATCTATCAACGGCACGAAGCTAGAGACTCAACTCATCAACGGTGTGGGCTACGTTAAACCTCGTGATCTATCGGCTCAAACAGGAGCAAGAATATTCTGGGATAAAAGTAATCCGAAGAGAGTTGAAATTTTCACTTCATTATAAGGGGGTATAAATATGGACATTGTATGGGAAGCAATCAGACCGTTTTTAGCTGACTTAGCCAAGGAGCTTATCACAGTGGTAGTGTCATTGCTTTTGGTGTTTTGGGGAGTAGCTAAAACAAAAATAATCGCACACATTAAAAATGAACAGATTCGCAAGGCAGCTGCAGAAGGTTTCGCATTAGCTGAAAAGAGATTCACACAACTGAGTGGAGAAGGTAAGTTTAATCAAGCCTTCGTTTATACGTCCAAGAAGCTAGGGGATGCGAAGATCAAGGTAACGCCTGAAGAGATCAAGGCGGCCATCGAGAAAGCTGTGGTGGATTATAATTGGAATAAGGCAAGTTAGGCTAATCTTTGATATAATGAATCTATAAAATACGCATAACAACGACAAAATTATTCGGAGTAACTTTTGGGTAACAATTGGGTAACGAAAGCCAGACGCAAGGAGTAACATTGAGATAATCATATTACAACACGAAAGACCTCGTAACCCTTGATATGTAAGGAATTCACCTAACATATTACTTCAAAGATCATCATGTTACAGATAGGTGGAATCATTTAAGGAATGATATAAAACAAGCAAAAAACCCTTATATAATAAGGGATAGAAGATCATAAAGTATTAAAAAGGTAACATTTAGGTAACAAAAGGATTTTATTAGACGTTTTTCATGAGTTCGCTGAACTTCATGGAAGCGTCTTTCTTTTTGGTTTTTGTAACATGCAAGTAAACATTTTTGGTTGTGTCATCGTCCTTGTGTCCAAGTCTGTCCATGATGTCTTGAAGGCTTACGCCTGCCTCTGCGAGAAGAGAAACGTGTGTATGTCTCAAGGAGTGAGGGGTAAGGTCTGTATTAAGCCCTGCGATCCTCAAAAGCCGTTGCATTCTGTTCTCGATCATTTTTATGTATTCAGGATACCCCGGGTTAACATTTTCCGTTTTCGCGAATACAAAATCTTTATCATGATATCTGGCACCGTATTCTTTTCGTTTTTCATACTGTAATTCTCGGAGTTTTATCAGATCATTTATTAGTTCTTCATCTATTTCAATGAAACGAATAGATGTCTTAGTCTTTGGCGGAAGAAGATAATATTCTTTGATATTATTAGTTGGGTTGTAATATGTTTTAGTAATAGAGATTCTATGCTCAACAAAATCAATATCTGTATTTTTTAATGCGCATAACTCTCCAGCTCTCATTCCTGTGTATGAGAGTGTTTTGAATATCTCATAATCTCGTTCTAAGCCTTTATACCTAGCGGTATCCAAGAAGAGAGCGAGTTCTTCTTTTTCCAGATGACTTACAACCTCTTTTTCAGATTCTACTTCTTCAACAGTTTTTTGAAGCTTTGGGATTTGGGCATATTCTGTAGGGTCTTTTTTAATAATTGAAAGCTCTACAGCTTTTTTAAATATCAGTCTACCAGTCCTATGAATTCCTATTAATGTGCTATCAGCGTAGCTCTTATTTATCTCTCCATCTTCCTCCTTAATGGTATATCCTGTAGTTTTGAGGTCGTCCAAAGCATTCTGATATTGTTTGCGTGTAATATCCTTCATCTTTGCATATTCAAAGTAGGGCATAAGCCTACTAATTTCATGTTTTTTTATTCGAATAGTACTTATTTTTATTTTTCCTGACTTCGAATATAACTCTAGCCAAGTTTCTGTAAACTCTTTAAAGGTAGCATTCTTTTCTTCTGAATACGTACCATCTGTAACTTCAACAATGAGCACTGCAATAGCTCTTTCTGCATCGCCCTTCGTTGCAAACCCGCCTTTTTTCTTCTGCTTACGTTTACCTGTCTGAGGGTTGATCCCGACATCAACAATATATGACCAGGTAGCACCGCATGAACATTTTTTTGTTTTCTTCCCTGGACATGCGCAATTAGGTTTGTAGAAATGGCCTTTCATAGTAACACTCCTTCTGGTAGATATCCATTTGTCTTTTTTACCATGTATTTCTTTGTAATATTTTGCTCAATGTGTTAATCTCTGCGTTCCACTATCATTAAGCATACAACTCAGAGAAAACACAGAGGGAATAAGATGAAAATAATAGGCGTTAAAATGCATAATCGTGATGGAACGAAGAATGATTTTATAGAGTTTAGGTTATCTGAAGTTAATTATATTGATCTTTGGAGAGAAACTGGAAGTTCAACAAAGGTACCCAGCTATCATACCTCAACCGGTTCATTCCTTGCTATAAATACCATCAAAGACATATCTGCTGCTTATAATAAATTTGGTTTCGAGCCATATGACGGTTCTACGATAGTGAATATAAATAACATTAAGCAAGCTTCAAGCTATAAGACAGGCAGTAAAATTATATTCGTGGATGGAACTTATGTATTAGTAAGGAAAAGTATATAAACCTATTTGTCAATACCTTGAGTACCATTCAAAAACCACTTGTGAAATATTATTTCCCATAATTCGACAACATGTAACATCATTTGTCTGCTATACTTTATTCATAAACCAACAAAGCGATACAAAAACAAGAGATGGTAGATTACAAAGTACGATTAAAACCGTACTCTTACCCGAGAGCAGACTTTGCCACTCCGCTATCGCCATTCCCACACAAAGAGATCGTTGATGGTGCATTTAAGATAGTGAGCTATGATTGCAGCTGTTTGTATCGTGATATTATCCGTTCGCATGCGTACAATATCCGATATCCTTTGCTTACTTAGCCCTGTCTTATCTGCTAACCATTGTTGGTTTTGACCTATCCGTTTGAGTAACTCGGGAATACGACAGCTGACGGGTATTAACTC
>Ga0157371_10001327_pt1 | contig 25996 bp, 25 predicted proteins | sample C45metaG_FD_113462 | JGI IMG/M metagenome (GOLD analysis project Ga0157371, IMG submission 113462) | Corn rhizosphere microbial communities from Kellogg Biological Station, Michigan, USA - C4-5 metaG | ecosystem: Host-associated > Plants > Roots > Rhizosphere > Soil | place: USA: Michigan...
CACCACTCCGCCTCGGGCCCGGCGTTGGTGGGCGGTGGTTCAAAGCCGCAACCCGGTGAAATCACCCTCGCCCACCATGGCGTTCTGTTCCTTGATGAACTCCCGGAATTCGATCGCAAGGTGGGTGTGAGGTTATCCCTGGACAGTCCTAAAACCACACGATCAACATTAATATCATAATTCACAATGGATTTTTTCAGGACTGGTTCTAGGCTACCAAAGGTAGGGCACTCCTAGATTTCGGGTCGGTGACAGGGCAATCGGCGTATCACCGCGATATCGGAACGCGGTCACGGTTGGCCAATCAAGCTCAGACCAGTAGCAGTGGTTCAGAAACCGACTTGACTCAGAGGAATGGAGACGAGGCGAAACAAGCGTTGTGAGCAAAAAATCTTAAAGAAAAAGGGATTCAGGGGTTAGGATTGGCGCGCTTCGTTTGCACGACGATTGTAGCGGTGGTTTTTTGGGCTTTTAAAAAGCGTCAAAAACTCATCAGAGATTTCAAAAAATTCGAACTTCCACTACCCAAGAGCCCCGAGTCAGTCGATGAGCAATCAGCCCAAGGACGAAAAAGTTGAAACGATTTTTACAATTTCCTACGACGCTGCGGGCGATTTAGCCAATCACACGATTGATGCCAAATCACTTGGTAATGCGATCCTGGGGATGGATGATCTCATCAAGGCCGCCGCGAAGATTGTTAGCAATGGCTCGTCTGAGGCTAGCTTGAAAGTCCTTGCGCCAGCCCAAGAAGGCTCGCTCGAAGTCGTGTTTGCAATTTTTGCAGATCCTATGACTACAAAGGCCATTATGACTGGCGTGGGTTTCGTCACTACGGGGATTGCAGCCGGCGCAGCCACTGCCATCGCAGTGATCGAAAAGCTAAAAGACCGCAAGATCGACAAATACTCCCTTGACGTTGCCACTCAGATCGCCACTCTGGAAGTTGAAGGCGAAAAAATTGAGCTGCCCCAAAGGATCGCTCAATTGGTTACTGACAAAACGGTGCGAGCGGCATTGCACAAGGTAATCAAAGCCCCGGTGGAAAATATCGACGGCGCTCGGGTTAAAATCTTGGGCGAAAATGATAAAGTTGAGGTGGAAATTCCATCTGAAAAAATCAAGCTTTTTGAGCCTATCAAGGTTGGCTCGCTTGAAGAAATTGAAGTCAACACCAATCAAGTCGTAGTCAAGTTTATCACCTTGAATTTCAAGGGGAAATCTGGCTGGCGCATTCAAACTCGAGAAGGGTTCGAATGCAGCGTGGGTATTGAAGATGACGCCTTCATGCAGAAAGTGACAGCCAACGAAGAGGCTTTCCAAAAGGACAAGCTTTACACCGTTGAACTTGAGCACGAACAGATTAGAAACCCTGGAAAGACCAGAAATAATTACACGATCAAAAGAGTTGTTAACGAGCTCGCGCCCTAAGAGGCTTGGATTATGTGGACTACCCGGGATATATCTGAGGTAATACTGTTGGGGTTGCTTATTCTGAGCTCCCCTCTTATATATATTTTCGTTAAAAAACTGGTCAGTTATATATTGAACAGGTATATCCCTCGTGACGCACTCATTGAATACAAGGAGGGCGGCGTCGTTGTGAGCTCTTATTACATCAAGCGGCGACTATTCAAGGAGTGTGAATTCTATAAGCTTGATAATGATTTTGTGATTCACAAAGAGGGGAGCTCGACATGAAGGAAAGTATGCAGTTCGCCTCGATAACGGGCATCGTCAATACCGTCGTCTTGAACGTGTGTAACTGGATGTCGACGACACCAGAAGCTCACCAGCTCGCCTCCAATGTAGCCCAGGCATTGTCGCCTTTTGCCGCCCTTTGCGTGATGAAGCTCTATGCAAAGATTGATCATCCCCCTGCGCTCGTGCGAAAGGAGGCAGCGCTAGCAGCAGCGATAAAGTTTTGTAAAAAGCACTTGGATGATAAGCACGCCACTGAGGAGTTTAAGACCAAAACTCGTGCGCAGCTATCCGAGTTAATGTTGCAGCAGCAGAAAGTTCGCGTTGATTTTGAGCAGAGCAATACCTACAGTTCTAGCTTGCCACCTCAAGAAAAACCCTCTGTGGATTGATGCTGTGGCGCCGCGTCAAGTGGCGTAGGTATGAGAGCTGGGGGGAATAGACACCAGTAGTTCTCAATCGGCCTTAGCAGAAAGTATCAGATGATTCCGAATCGGCCACTTACAGTGGCGCGCCCTGTGCCGGCCAATGCCAGCCAATCTGCGCAGTGAGATTACCAAAACAGTCCAGCGCGACACCGCGGCTCAATAGGGGTACCACGCCGCTGGACATCCCAGTGTGTTGGCGTACGGACATCCACTGGAATCCCGCCATCGGCCATACCCAACAGCAGATCGCTGCTCCTGTGACATTGCGCAATAGATGCAACTATTGCGAAATAGATGCAACTGGCGAGACTGAATGCGAAACGACTGATCACCTTCGAAACCTAGTGATATAGCGGTGGCTCAGGCTTTACGGACTACAGATCAGTTTCTCACACGGGATTCCAGGCCAGAACTTAGTCTCGAGCCCGACGATGTCGACGGAAAATCCCCATGCCATCTACTTCGGAAATTTTTCCTTGAAACAGAGTTCGGAGGTTGAGTTGATGGATTAAGTCGTGCGAGTGAATCCCTGATAACGCGGTAACGGATCAGAACTATGGCATCTATTGAGCAAGCTTCTGCCCTGCTGCTGGCCACCAGCGATGTTGTCTTCTTTACCGGCGCAGGTATTTCCGCCGAAAGCGGTATTCCTACCTACGGTGAGAAACTCACAGGAATTTGGGCAGGTCACGACCCACGAGATTTAGAGACAGCCAAAGCGTTCCGCGAGAATCCGGCGCTGGTATAGGGATGGTATCTGTGGCGAAGACAAAGGGTCGCCAACGCACAGCCCTATGCCGCACATCTCGCGATATCAAAACTAGTCCGATTCACCTGCGAGGTTTCTGTAGTCACTCAGAATATTGACGATCTGCATGAGCGCGCAGGATCTCCGCATGTTGTGCATCTACATGGGGATCTCTCACTCCCCAAATGCTTCGCGTGCAATGGGACTACCTGATCAGCCGGTTCTCCCCGACCAAGGAGCCCTGATCGAACCGATCAGGTGCCTGCGGTGCAATGGAAAAATGCGTCCAGCAGTAGTTTGGTATGGCGAAGACCTTCCTGCCCAGTCTTGGAAAACTGCAGTGCAGTTGGATAAAAGCTGCGACGTTTTAATCTCTGTGGATACCTCAGGGGTTGTCATGCCTGCCGCGGGGCTTCCAGAGCTTGCGCTGGCTGCGGGCACCGACTTAGTAAATATTGGCATGTGCTCCTCAGATTTAAAATGCATCCGACTAAAATATTGGATTGGTGTGACGCTGACTTACTAGCAAAGTGGACCATGGGAAAAGCATTTAAAAGCAGATGCTCATAACTGCCGGCCCGATTTATCATCAACGAATTTATTAGAAGACGAAATTATGGAAATCGAACAAAGCTTGAGAATATCGCATCACTTCCTGGATGGTGTTTTTCGTGATGCTCGTAGGGCAGTCTCCATTTCCAATGACGAGGCCAAACGAACAGTTCTAAAGTTGATAGAGCGCCAGCAAAACATGCCTACTGACCTCCGTCTAATGCCATGCTTTGCTCAATTCATTTTCGCTACCGAGGCGCTCTACGACGCTTATAAAAATTATGAACTGACTGAAATGGGGGACTGGATTGGCTGGGCACTTTCCGAAGATTTGGAGGACAGCCACACCATGGTCTTGCACGTTGGCAGAGTTATAGATTTTTACACATCTCCAACAATCGGAAGCTGGACAGGCTTCATGCCAACAATGGTCAAGTTTTTCGGCGCATTTTATTTTTATGCCCGAGAGCGGACAGCGATGAATAACATCGCGCAAGACCTTTGGTTCAGCGCAACGGAAAGTTTTGAGACAATAATGAGGATGCCTCCTGAGCAAATCGATCTTCCCGAGATTTTCCTTGGAGTCAATTTAGCGTGTTGGGCAGCAAAAGACGCACCGGAACTGGCTAAATCCTTCGTACCCAAGCTTGAATCTATTGCCGAAAACAATTCATTCCCTAATCAATTTCGCGCCCTGCTGTACACGGGTTTATCGACCACAGCCGGCGCGTATTCAAGTAAAGCTTCGTCGGACTGGGCGCGACGGGCACTTGCCGAATGTGACGATTCCCTAGACGCTGGGAATAAGATGCAACTGCTATCGACCGTCTATGCAGGTACTGCAGGAGGAGATCCTGCTTCCCTTCTCAGTCAGATAGACCTAGTCCAACGAAACTATAAATCCCGGTTGGAAGAGATTGCTTTTTTCAGAGATGCAGCCCTGCGAAGCGGAGCAATCCAGCCCTTCATCGTCAAAACCATGAATGCCCCAGATACTGTACTGACTCTCCAGGGGCTGCGATCCTGGTATCAGTTGCCGTCAGACGAATCCAGTATCACGGCAAAACACCTGTATCTTTCCGTACCCTTTGGAGAGCACGGTTACCTGTCAGTTCTGGGAACTGAAAAAGTATTCATTGAGCGGGATTCTCAGACGCTTCTCGAACACTTAGTGCATGCGAGCAATAAATTTCTGGGGGTGGCTAAGACCATCGCTTACGCTGATAATTCAGGGTTAAGAATACCGGATCGTATTGGACTACCCAATTATGGAGACTCCACTGATTACGAATCCGCAATGACGAAAGGTTATTGCCCGACTCCATACCTGTTCGAGTCGGAGCCTCTGTACCAGTTGATTATAGACACTGAGTGCAACCCGGTTCAGGCGACCCAGCTTAAAGAATGGGGGAGGACATGGCCGATTGCCTCATCATTTTCGATCCCCAAACCTGACAGGAAGTTGAAAAAAGTATTGATATGGTGCGGCGGAGGCAGCCTCACTGAGGGGCTTGAAGCTGACGCTATCAAACAAATTTTCGAACGAGCTGGAGCTACCGTAGAGGTCGTTTCCTTCGAAGATTCAGCACAACGAGACTTTACCACTGCCTATAAAGACGATGGTTATGACGTAATCTGGGTTGCATCTCATGGCACCTACGACCACTGGTCTCCCAAAACGGTGACTATGCACGTTGGAGAAGACAAGTTCGTTTCTTTAGAAGATCTTTGGAACAAGGCCCCAATCGGTGAAGAACGGCGGCTACTATTTTTGAACATCTGCGACGGCGCACGGTTTGAAGAAAGAGGATATATCCCCAAAATCGGACTGGCACCAGGCTTGGCCTGCGCCGACCAAGCGACAATCTCTCATCTATGGCCCGTGTTTGGATATCCAGCTGCCGCATTTGGGGCATACCTCGCATATTATATAGCAGATGGTGCTTCATTTTTTGACGCGTATAAGCTTGCGATACTTTCGGTCAGAAAAACAACATTCGATATAGCTGAGGATCTGACGTCCAAGATCGGTCACGAATTGGAACTCATCCAACAGCTTCGGCGTAAAGAAGAAGACTATTCATCGATCGATTTCTTTGGATCGCCCGCTTTTTATCAATAAACTCCTGAGGCTCATGCCTGGCATCTCCTAACGAGATAGGTGCAGAAAAAAAGGGGCATCTAGCCCCTCATCTCAGGCTACAAAGGATAGAACTTCACGGAGACAGAACAGGCTATCGCCCCCTATGTCGTCGATAGGGCCCATCCCAAGTTGTCGACCGCAGTTGTGGCAGCCAACGAGGAATGGATCATTGCAGCAGGTGTTTACTGACCCGACCTTGGGCGATGCGATCCTCGAACGGCTGGTGCATAACGCTTATCGGATCGAGCTGAAGGGCGAATCGATGCGCAGGCGCGCAACGAAATTGAGGACGGCAGGGGCTTCAGACTAACAATGCAAACCTGCGTCGCTGCGCTCCGACTGCCTGTCCGAATGAGCGTGGAACGGGTGTCCGGATGTTGGTGGGCTGAGTGTCCGGATGGCGTGGAATCCGCAGCTAGCGACAGCAAAATCATTATCGAGATATGCCATGACCGATGAAAACGATGATCTTAAAGACATAATCCGTCAGCTGAACTTTAAAAAACTCAAAAAGATCCTTGATACGCTGCCGGCCACAGAGGAAGCCTTCATGCGGATCGCCCTCCTCTCGTACCACACCGATACTATCGTTCGTAGAAGGCCCGGCGAGGATGGAATCAAAAGGGACAAGTACTTGACAGAGCTTGGGCAGTATTACGCCGGGCGTGGTCTAGCTTCCGCGATTCCCTTCATCGATGAGGTGCGGGCAGAGCTTTTGAAAATCGACTATGGGTATGTGCAAATCCATTCTTTAGTCCCGCAAATGGCTTCAGCAAAGTTCACGCCTGAACAGAGAGTTTCAGGGGTGTTTAAAGCATTGGACGGAGTCATTCGCGGAACGCTGAAAGACGTCGACAAAAAAGCAGAAGCCAGCGCTGGGGTGATGGGGCCGGATCGCAACTTAACGGACGCAAACGGCAACGCTTACGATCCCAACGCTGTGCTTCACGGGCTATCGGTGGCCAGTGGAGATGTTCTGATGCTGGAGGCGTATACAAACAAATGGTTCGATGCTGAAGGTCGAATCGTCGTTCCTGAATTAGCACCGGCAACCGAAAGCGTGGTTGAAGCGGTAAGCGCGAATATAGCCAACGCTGGCACATGGCGACTGTGGAAAAATATCGATGAGCGAGTGCGGTATCTCGGTGGGAGTCTAGAGCAATTTTCTGACGAGCTTCCGGACTGGGCCGCGAAGCTCAAGACACGTTTTCCAGCAATCGACACTTATTTTGAATTCAAGCCAGAAGTCACAGCAGAGCAATTCGACATTTTGGCGAACGAGCGTTTCGACACGATCGCGTATCAAAATATTTTGAAGCTGTTCAGGGAGACGAATGCCGCCCAAAGGGTAGCTAAGACTCGGGACTACGTACCACTGCCTCCGCTGGGATTGGTGTCATTTGATGAAGCGATTTCCGCAATTTCGCTAAGCCATTTCACAAAAATCGACACCTTGAAAAGTACTGCTGGTGGCTTGCTCTTGTCGGAGAGACTGCGAGGGTACGCCGTCCTAAGGCTGCTCATTGTCGACCTGGAAAAAGAGCAGAACACCTATTTCCCGCGCGTGTCATTCGCACGTTTACTCGGTGAGCTCAAGCGTTGCGGACTCACAACGGAGGTTGCGACAACATTCATCAACAAGGCCACATTCGGTAAAGCAAGCAAAGACCTTTATGATCAGCCCCTCATCAAAACGGGCGAGGATCATTATTTCTTGTTTGGGTGCTCCTTGATCCTTGCAGACCTTACCAAGACGATGCTTTCTGCCTTGTCAATTGAGGGAGCGAGTTTCGAGGAAAAGGGTAAGGCGTTTGAACAAGCCACAATCGGCCTGCTGTGTGATCAGGGGTTCAAGGCGCGGACTCTTAAGGTCAGACGAGGCGAAAATAATGAGCACGAATTCGACTACGATGTCGCGTTCACATGGGACGACTACGTTTTCTTCATCGAGTGTAAAAATCGTGGCATTCCCATGGGCAATCCCATTCTCACCTACCGCTTCAACGAAGAGATGGGTGAGCATGTCAAGCAGGTTGAGCGCCTTCGCCAAGGATTGGTCGACTATCCTGACATTTTAACCAATGACTTCCCAGAAGCCGTGGGGAAGACACCAGTGTTTTGCATACTGAACGCCCTGCCTTACGCCATGGGCGAGCTTCAAGGCATCTACGTTATCGATGACTCAATCCTGAGCAGGTTCTTCAGCTCCCCTACCTTTGGGGTCACTATGGGTCGGCTGGACGGCAAAGGCCCCCAAGTCCGAGATGATCTCAAGCGCATATGGGCAGGGGCTTCTCCTGCCGTATCAGACTTTCTCAAATACATTTCTGACCCTCCGCAGCTCAAAATCGCTATCGAATATTATGAAGTCGCTGGACAGCTGCAGCAGCTTTCGCTGGATACCGCTGCGGTTGTCTATGACTTTAGAAGGAAGGATCTCGACAGCGACGTACTGACGGACCTGCTGAGAAAACCAAGCTAAGTCAAAATCAGCTCACGCGGCGAGTAGCGCCGAGCGCGTCGCTTGGGCTTGGGCTTGGCGCTGGTGACCGGTAAGTGACCGCAGAGCGAGCCTATTGAGATTGGGCGGGATCTATCTCTCGGAAGAAATTCCGAAGTCACCGTCGCACACCATGCCGGCGACTTGGTTCAAGCGAGGATCACAATCGACCTTCATCCGCCGCCCAGAGGGCGGTGAATCCTGCGGAGTTGGTCAAGCTCCGATCACGGTGCGGCCGACCTATCGATATGGCCGTGGCGATCAGAGGGGCTTGTGTAATTCGGTTTAGATATTCCATGATGATGTCAATTCGACAGCTGTAAAACCGTCATTCCGTTGTGCATAAAGACTTATGGCCGGAGAGCCGCATGGACGCTAAAACTTCATTAAAGTCGGTTAATTCTCAAGATCCGTTTCATGCTCCCGAACAATTCGTAGTCCTCCCTCCCGAGGTCAGCGACGATTGGACGATGAGTATCAGCACTTATCAAAAGATTGCTGAAACGACGGATAAGCTTCCGGGTACTGGATTGGAGCTCACCATCTTGGGCCTGTTTGGCGAGGTGGGCAGCCTCCTAAGCGCGCTCAAAAAACGTGAGCGTGACCGTGCGGCTTTCAAGCGGTATCACGCCATCATTCTGGAGGAGCTTGGGGATGTGCTCTGGTACTTCTCAAACCTTGCTTCCCGGGCCCAGCTGGATTTATCCACACTATCCCAGCGAGTTTTCCGAAACATCGAAGATTGGGACATCGTCGAACCCGGTGAGCCGAGTCTCGGGTTTGGCGAGATGCAAAGCAGGGTAGATGAGCCGGTTACCGAAGAGGCGTTCAGTGCCCAGGTACTGACACTTGCGGGTTGCGTGGGCGATCTTCTGAACGACTTCAAAAACGATACGTTCTCTAAAAACAGGGACAAACTCTCTGCGCATATGGTGGATATCTTCCGAGCCCTTGTGGCTGCCGCGGACTCTGCCGGAGTGGATATGGATGTGGCAGCACTGGGCAACCTCAAGAAGACGTTCAGCCGCTGGCCACAAGAGATTATCTACCCGCCAAGAATTGACGAGGACATGCCAAAAAATGAAAGGCTACCCCCTCGGTTGGATTTCTTTATCGCCGAAGAAAATATTGGCGGCAAACAATACGTTATCCAGAAGTGCAACAAGATCATCATTGGCGATCGCCTGACCGACAACAAAATGGAGCGCGATGACTATCGGTTTCATGATGTCTTCCACATCGCATTCGCAGTGCATCTCGGGTGGTCCCCTGTGCTACGCGCTCTTCTTCACCTGAAGCGCAAAAGCAATCCCGAGCTCGATGAAAACCAAGACGGTGCCAGAGCGATCCTTATCGAAGAAGGTGTGGCCACATTCATTTTTGGCCGCGGGCTTGAGTGCGATCTTTTCAAAGACGTCGATCACATTGATTACGATCTGTTGAAGTCGATTCAAGAGTTCGTCCGAGGTTACGAAGTACAGCGTTGTGCACTTTGGCAATGGGAGAAAGCGATCCTCGATGGGTTTGCTATTTTTCGGGAGCTCTCCGTCTCGAGGAAAGGCTACGTCGTCGCCGATTTCGACAACCATATGATCAGCTTTCGCGAAGGCGAGGACGTGGAATAAGGCCGTCAGAAGCTGCGCCCTGGAATTGGGGCTGCCAGCCAAGTAACGGTACGCCCGCAACCAGTTTCGATCTGAAATAAAAACAACCGAGAACAGGCATTCGAAGAGGTTTCAAACCATGAGCAATGGAAAAGCGTGTGTCGTATTCACCACCGGTATGGACACCGAAGCACAGTCGGTTTCTGAACAACTTGCACACGAGGGATTTGAGGTTTGTACAGCCGAAGCTGACCAAGAGATCGTAGAAGCCGCACAGGCAGGCGCTGTACCGGACGAGATCAAAAGCTGCATCGACAATGCGGTCATTTGCATATTCCTGATTCCTGAAGAAGGGCATGAGTGCCTGACCGGGGCGGCAGGACATGCCGGGGCGTCAGGGAAAAGAATTGTCGCCGTTGCCCAGAACGTTGAGTCCCTGCCACAAATCTTCGATGACATTGCCAGCTCTGTGCTCAACGTAAACAGCCCACACCTAGCTGAGGTGATTCAGGGTCAAGAGGTCTGGGAGCGCGCAGACGGCAGCGCTAGCCCGCGGCGTAAGATCAAGCGGATCGACTGCCAATGAATCGAGTTCCGAGGATCTTCTCGTACAGGCTCGTCAGGGATTATGGTTTCGCACCCAACCCATTTCACGGCATTTGCACGCTGGGAACCTGTAAACCGCAGATCAGAAAAGCCGCCCGGGTCGGTGATATCGTGGTCGGCTGCGGCAGCGTAAAGCTAAGACGTCAGGACAAACTCATTTTCGCAATGCGGGTCTCCGAGAAGCTCTCGTTTCAGCAATATTGGGACGACGAGAGATTCGCGATAAAACGACCTGATTTCCACAAAAGCACGAGCAGGGCTTTCGGAGACAACATCTACCATGTCGTAGATGGCGCTTGGGTCCAAGAAGACTCCCATCACAGCTTCGACGGCGGCCTCCTCAACCAGGCTAACCTCACTAGGGACACGAGTTCAGACGGCGTGCTTATTGGTGAACAGTTCATTTACTGGGGAGCCAACGCCCCGGCGATACCTGACCACTTACGTAACTTCGAGGGACAGGACCTTTACCCACCGCCTCGCGGCTGTCGGAGTAAGTTTACGGAAGGCTTCAGGGCCGAAGTAAATGCTTGGTTTGAATCGCTTCCCACAGGATATCTAAGCCGTCCAACGTCTTGGCGTTGAGTTTCAGCATTCGATCATCCCGTGCCTGCCAGGCCCCAGCTCAGCTTGGGGTCTTTTAAGGACCGTTCTCTACACCGCCATCTCATGATGATGGACGTGCCGCTACCTGCTGACGCTGCCACGCTCGAGTGCAGCCTGCACCCCCTCCAAAATGCTCCATATCAATTGCTCGCTCTGCGGCCAGGCCTGAACGAGTCCTTGGACCTTCTCCTTCAGATCCTCAGCAGTGACTGCGTTAGGCACGACGGATGTGGATATCGACAAAAATTTGCAAACTTTTCGCAAATTCTTGCTAATAAACACCCCTTCCCCGCGTTCAATTCTGGAGATCTGAGAGTAGTGCACACCTGTAGCCTCAGCCAGTGTCTTAAGGCTTATTTTGCGGGACTTCCTTGCCGTATTGATCTGGCGACCGAGCTGCTCGAGGTTCATGAATGGCTTGATAATTTGCTTAATATGTGCAAAATGTTTGCATATATTTTTCACAAAGGCGAGCACCAATGGCGGTCTATGTCGATGAAGAGGGAATTCGCTGGCGGGGCCGAGAGTGGTGCCATCTCGTTGCCGACTCGCTGGATGAGCTGCATTCCTTTGCGGACCGCCTTGGATTGCAACGTCGCTGGTTCCAATCCAAAACGCTCTATCCTCACTATGACGTTACCAAGTCGGTACGAGTGCGGGCGTTGGCATTAGGCGCCAAGGGTGCAGACAGAGAGACGATCGTCGGTTGCGCTAAACGGATGCGGTCCGAGATGATTCAGCTGTATAAAGAAGCCTCATCTGCCAGTGACACAATGGACAAAGGGACTTTCCATGGCCAAACCTATGCCACAACTCGTGCCGCTCTCTATTCCTGAGTACAGGCTAAAGGCCTCGGGAACGAACCAATTCGACAGAGATGCGATAGGCTTTCAGCAGCTCAAATTCGGTTACTTCGGTGAAATTGGGGGCCTGCTGTCAGCGGTCAAGAAAGTGCGCCGCGATAATCTGGCAACCACAGTTAGCGAGCTGGCAGCAGAGGAACTGGGGGATGCGCTCTGGTACTTGATCAACATCGCTGCCATCGTTGACGTGGAGCACAATCAGATCGGCGAGCGCTGCATCGCAATCTTGCGCTCCCGCAACGGCGAGAACGAGCAGGATCCCGTCATTCCGGTCACCTTCCGTCACATTGACAGCTTGATAGAGATTCGCCGAAGCCCGGGCTCCATCGACAGATCGGTACAGCTTGGGAAATTGGCGAACCACGCCGGCTCACTGGCTGAGATGACCTTTCAGAACTACACCTCCATGCCGCCGCACAGCCGAAGCGACAATCTGGGCATGCACCTCGCAGAGCTTTCAATCGTATGTGCCAGCTTTAATCTGAGACTTGAAGATGTCGCGCGGGCGAACCTGGAGAAAATCCATAGTCGGTGGCCGGAAGACGACACTGTCTACCCACCAGCCTTTGACGGTGATGCGCCTGAGCACGAACAATTCCCGGCAGAACTTGCCATGGAGTTCATTGAGCGCGGAACACCGGCCAACGGCTATGTGGTTCAGAGCCTCAGGGGCGTGTTCATCGGCGACCGTCTGACGGATAACAGCAACGAACCTGATGACTATCGATTTCACGACGTGTTTCACTTAGCGTACGTCGCCTACCTTGGATGGTCCCCGGTTCTCCGCGCTTTGCTCAAACGTAAACGCAAGTCCGATGCGAAAAAGGATGAAAATGAAGACGGCGCCCGCGCGATGATCATCGAAGAGGGTATCGCGACCTGGATCTTCAACCATGCCAAAGGCCATAACTTCTACGTCGGAGCCAAACCCGGCGCCTTGGATTACGGGGTGCTGAAACAGATCAAGAGCATGGTCGAGGGCTACGAGGTTGAGAAATGCAAATTATGGCAGTGGGAAAAAGCCATTCTGGCTGGTTTTGGGATCTTCCGAGAGCTACAGACTCACCGCGGCGGAACGGTGATTGTCGACGTGCGTGCGCACACTATGCGTTTTGAACCTCCTGTAAAGAACGAGCAGCAATGAACCCTACAGCCTTCGTAAATGCCCTGTCTGAGTTGAAGCTCGATAATGTATTCAACCCATACGCCGACACATGCCCCGTCCATGACCGATCTGACGCCGTGTCAGCCCGACGCCGCAACCTTCGAGGCTACCTCAAAGCAGCAGCCGCGATTGGCGTAGACACCATCTGGATGGGGCGAGACCTAGGTTACCGCGGCGGACGTCGAACAGGTCTGGCATTGACCGATGAGTACCATCTCTCCGAGATGACTCAGAGGTACCCTGGCTCGGACTTCAAGCAGGCCACAGTGGGCCCGGCTCTGGCGGAGCGTACTGCCTCTGAGATCTGGTCAGTGTTGCGAGCTGTTGAACTCCCGCCACTGCTGTGGAACGTATTTCCATTTCATCCGCATGAGCCTGGAAATCCATTTACCAATCGCAAATTCACAGCGCGCGAACTTCAGCAGGTCGATCTCCTGAACGAGACGCTGATCAAATGGCTGAAGGTTCGTAGGGTGGTCGCGATTGGGCAGGACGCGTTCAACTATGCCAGCCGATTCGACGTTGAGGTGGTTGCGATTCGTCATCCTAGCTACGGCGGAATCAAGGATTTCCGCAACGGGATGAGCGCCCTCTACGACATCCCTGTAGACGTACTGAACCCCAAACGCCAAGGCTCACTGTTCTGATCTTAATCTGCCAACGAACTCAGCATTTCTTTCGCAGCACGAGCGCCACCGAGCGTAGTCACGTCCAAAAACGCGTGGGTGGCGATGCACGTCAGAACTCCACATTCAAACCCGGATTCGATACCCACGAATCGGTGGAGGTTACTCAGACCGATGAGATTGCCTAAGGCCCTCTGACCATACCAATGCGATCGATAGACTGCCGTCAGATCAAGCTTGTCCCCGGTGACCTTGAAGCTTAAATGGCTCAAGCAGGGCATGTTCATTGTGAGGTTGCGATCGCTGGCGGGATCATAAAGCGGTAGCTCGAAGCCATAGCCGTCCGACCCATCATCCAAGTCGTACTCAGCATCCACCACACCTAGCTCATAGGCTGCCTGGTAACTACGCCCCAGCTTCGACCCCTGCAGCTTACGTATGATTGCTTCAAGTGGATTGAAGGTACTTTTACCGTCACGAGTCACTCTGCGCATCATCCGTAAGGCATACGTGCCCCAAGTACCTTCCTTCTTTCCGCGCGCCATGGCGTCCAGGTAGGAGGCGTAAAAAGCGGGCCGACCGTCCTTTTTATAAAGATTATTCGGAAAAATGGTGCCCGCTACGGTTTGAATGCTCAACCCCGGCCAGCTTGTCCGAATCGCGGCATCTACAGCTTCGATTACAACTCGGTCCTGCGCGGTCAAATCACTCGCAGAGGTCATCTCCAGAATCAGATTACGCTCCGTGTATTCTGCACACCCTGCCAGATGGCGTGCAGCAGCCAGCCATGCCGGCGCTACACGCTCACTTTGAATAAGAACCGCCATGTTCTAAACCTCGAAAGCGCAAGCTGCATGCGCTGCAATGTAAGCTGCAGAAATCCAGGCGTGACCATCTATCCCCCACGCCTGCCCCCAACTATTTCTTATCAAAAACCATGCCTCACCCAGATGGTCATAGCCAAGTCCCACAGCAACTACGGCATGCACCATAGCTCCCGGAAGAACTGTATTGCTGAAGGGAATGACCCCAGCAACTGGCTGATAAAATTCGAGCGTAAGCCGTAACGCCAGCCCTATCGCGACCCCTGCTCGCATCCTGTCCGTGAGATACACATGATCCGCCGCGATGAAGCTGACGGGATGGCCTTGCATCTGCAGAGCAGGCAGCACTTGAAGCGGCAGAGCAGGCTCATCGTCCAGGTATGGATAATCACGTTCTGTTGGATGTCCCAGCCGGGACGCTTCGACTGCGGCAGGTAGCTGCAATCCGTCACCAGGCTTCCAGCCAGGGATCCTTTCGATCGCAGCACGATAGAAATACTCAGGTCCTAAATCTTCCGACGCGAACCGGCGATTCAAGTCTGTGACCGCAAAAGCCAAACACGTAGGTCGATTGCCTTGGTTTCTTGCCTTGACCGGAATCAGGTCCACAAGGCACTCGAGTTCAATCACGAAGCCATCACCTCACGCATGAGCACTTGCTTCGATTCACGCGACAGTCCTTCCGCGATAGGCTCAAAATGCGCCTTGGATTTGAAGTTGGCGTCGCCGTCCTCTTTCCCTATCCAGGGCCTGACTTCGGATAGCGCGATTGGACAAGGAACCGAACAGTCTTCCGCCGAGCTTGTGAGCACATAATCCATTGTCGTTTCGGCGCCAAACGACAGCATCTTGGGATCACCAGCAGCCGCAGCCAAAGGAGCGAGGACGAAGCCCTGGGCTTTAACCTCCTCAACGGAATCGGCGAGCCATAGGTATCCGGCAGAAGCATGGCTTTTCAGACGCACGACCAGATGATCGTCCGGGCGTGGCTCCAGCACTGATGACTGATCAGACACCTCAAAGAGCCAGACATCTTTGGTAACATCGGGCAGATCTGCCTGCAGTAACGACTGTTTTATCGATGCCGGCGTGACCTTGAGCAACCGCTGTACTGCGTCATACGTGAGGATGTCATGGCGTATTAGCGACCAGGCGGCTGCGCTGTAACTGACGCCAAGACGAAGCGACAGCTGATAAAGAATGTGGGGGTTCTGCAAGGACGTTTTATTCCAACCCTTGCGTCGACAGATGATCGAAAGCAGTGACCGTGGAACCAGTAGATGGTACCCAAACCACTCTGCTTCCTGCTCTTGAATCTCAGCTTTGGAGCCGTAGTCGACAGTCTCGTCCAGAGCGTTTTCGTGCCCCATGAAAAAGTGTCCCAATTCATGGGCGCAGGTCATGTGAATCAGGCCTGCAGATCGGGCCGAATTCACCAAAATGCCGGGATTGTCGTCTCGAATGAATGCTCCAAGGAGCTTTTCCATTGGCCGCAGTAGCACCGAAACCCCAGCCCCAGCAGCTACACGAAAAGGATCAATGCGCGTGTAACCATCCTGCTCAATCCGCTCCATAGCGCGAGATGTTTCAAATACATCCGCAGCCATCCTAGCGGTCGCCAGCGCTATGTTGCGATCAGCCATGATTACTCCTTGTCCTTTCGCACGGACTGCTTCAAAAACTCAGCGAAACGTGCAACTTCCCCTAAATCTTTGTCCGACAGACCTTTTACTGCCCTAGCAAGGAAAGCCAGTTGCTCTGGCCCATCGGCCGCCGGCTCACTACCAGTCAGAAGATATTCGAAAGTCCTGTGATACAGCTTTGCGAGCTTGCTGAGCTCAAGCGCTTCGACTTTGCGCACGCCGAGTTCCATGTTGGTAATCGAAGGTCGCGACAAACCGAGCACCGAGGCTACTTCATCTTGAGATAAGCCCACATACTCACGGGCCTGCCTTAAGCGATCACCAATTTCGTTACGTTCGTCCTGCCGACAGTCAGTCATTACGCCGTCTCCTGGAGGTGCTGAAGGACCCCCTTGGTGATTTCCCGGACGAATTGGTCTTTCGAGTCGTAACCACCGTGCCGAATGATCAGCTCTACTGGAAGTTTGCGCTGGACAAGCTTATCGATCCCCACGAACGCGTCACACGCTGCAATGGAGTCCATCGGCGCACCTAAATCGTCAGTCGACAGCGGATCGTCAATAATGTCCAACGCGCGCTTATCCCAAAACGTGCCCAGCAGCCCTTCGATCTCCGCCTTGAGATTCACAGTAATGTCCTCGTAAGAAAATCGTACCGTAGCCGTAATTAAAAACTACATCAAGGATGAGGATCATTCAACAGCTTCCGTTTGATAACCTGCAGAACGGTCACTCCAGACGGGTGGAGCATCGGAGGGGCCTTGATAGTAACACCTGGCCATATATTGAAATCAATATGCCACTACAGGATGGTTAGACCGGCGATACCCTCAAGACGCAGACCCCAGTAGCTGTCGTAAGCGGTCAATGGCCCCCACCGCATGCAGGTCTCGCTGAATGCTCAAGAGCCTTTCCAGGCGGCTGACAAGGGTAACCGTCCGGCGAAGTCATCTACCGAACTCCAGCATTAAGGGCGATGGTGTCCAACTTTTCGGGGTCAGATCAATCCCTACCGCGACCCATTAATTAGACTACCTGAGAGATCCTGCGACAAACCTACTAACCGAATGGCACCTCTACAACGCCTAGAATTCTAGGCGTTGTGCTTGGAATTTAGGTTTAGTGCCTAGAATTCTAGGCACTAACACTGATGAGTCAGCAAACGCTTAGCAATTGCGTCCGGTAGTACTGAGAGAAGCTGACTTGGCAGGTTGTCCCCGATGGCAAATCGCCCACCACTAGGTCATGGCCGATTATTGACTTAATCGCCTTTTGCGATTTGGGGCGCTGCAAGTCATCGAGAGGCCAGTTTTGGGGAGGCGAGGAGAGGGTTTCATCAATAGACGTCGCTTCCAGCAACTGAACGTACTGCAGGACAGCGTGGTCGTCAGGCAGATCATCAGCGACTCGCTCTGAATACCTGTGAAGCGCCGGCTCTGCCAGAACGTATAGCCACGCTTGGTCATCCTGGTCTGCCGTGCGCCTTAGGATCCGCCCAAGGACTTGCCGATAATGGAGTTCGGTGCGGATTCGGCTCAGGTGACAGCATACCTGGAGGCGGGGGATATCCGTCCCTTCGCTGATCATTCCTACAGCCACGATCCAACGTTGGCTTCCGACTCGAAAATCATTGATCACTTGCTGCGCTTCTGGGGTCTTGTTGGTAACCACGGTGCAAGACTCGCCCATGTGCTCCAGGGTCCGTGCAATTTGCTGGGCATGCGCGATGTTGGTAGCGACGACAAGACCCGCAGCATTGGGGGTCTTGTCGCGAACCTGGTTCAGCTTCTGGCACCCTAGGCCAATCAGCTGTAGCAAAACGTCATCATGGCAAAGCAGGTCTTCATATGAGACCGGCGACTCTCCCAGAAGCTGGGCGATGCTGGGAAAGATCGTAACTGTATTCTCGTTGTCCAGTTTTTCTGTCAGCCGGACCATCTGGTTATCCAAGACGGTTATCCGGGGGGAGCGACAAACTCCATCAACTATGGCTTCCCGCAAACCGTATCGGTAGTCACAGATGAGCTGCCCTTCTGGTGTCGAGTACCGGGCAAGAACGATCCCTTTTTGATCGGATCGCCAAGGGGTGCCGGAAAGCGCAAGCGTAAACTCGGCACGGTCCTGAATACGCTGGATAATCTTTTGGCCCCAAGCATTGCTCAACAACATGTCGTGACCGGCACAATGATGAATCTCATCGAAAACGGCGAAGACACGATAGTCATCAAACAATCGCCAAAATTCTTCGCTTTGATACTCCATTGCTTGGTAGGTGCACGCTGTTCCGATAGCACCGATTAGACCGTCGAGGCGATGATTAAGCACCGTAGCAAACGTCGAGCGGAACCCGTCGACAACCTGGCAGGAAGGGGCGAAGCAGAGGATGAGGTCGATAGCGCCTTGCTGGAGAAGTTTTTTTGCAAGCTCCGCAGCCATTCGTGTTTTGCCAGCTCCTGGAGTGGCTTGGCAGAAGAAATGAGGGTAGTGGGTGTATCGATCTAGAGCTATTGAAATGCACTGATCTTGCCAGGTTCTTAGGTCAGCTCTCATGCAGCGGCAAGGCTCTCAAGTGTTTTTTCCAAGGCGCGAACATGTCCTAGAAGTTTCGAGCTACGATCACGAGCTTCGAAATATTCGTTTTCTATACGATCTTTAATGTGCGGCATTTCCTCAAAAAGCTGCTTGTACCGCTCTGTTTCCCCCATCGAAGAAAGGAAGTCTAGGCGGATTTCTTTAAGTTGCTGCTCTAAGCGGCTTATCAGATAGAGATCCGTGGGACCGATCACTGATGGGGCTTGGGCTGCAGCGTGAGCTGCCGAGGAAATCTCGGCGAAGCCACTACCCACAAGAACCAGATTGAGGCTGTTGGGAGTTTCGAGCAAGTGATACACCTGGCCGCGCTGGCGGTGCTCCTCATCTCTGGCAATCCACCCAGCACGAAGCAGGCGGCGGATTTGCTCGTAGACGTATCGCCTTAAATCACTGAGCCGAAAGCTGCCTGGATCGAGATATTGGGCATAGGCATCACGGAGGTCACGCGTCGTGAACTGGGCGTGCTGAGGCTGGCGAAGCAGGTCAAATAGATGCCTGTCGAATGTGAACGTATCCGGTTTCATGCAGGCACCCGCAGAAATGCTAAAGCAAAAATACGGATTATAATCCGTGGTCGAGTAGTCCGCAAACGCAGGATAGTTTCGCCTCATGAGGTTCGAGGCGGCTATGAGGGATCTGGAAAAAGCGTTGGGTAAGAAGATACGGCAGCAACGAAAGGTAATCGGGCTGTCCCAAGAGGCTTTGGCCCTCCTTTGCAAAATTGACCGCAGCTACATGGGACGTATTGAGCGTGGGGAAGTGAGCATTACGATCGAGAAGCTCTTTCAAATAGCCGAGTGCTTGGAATGCGACCCTGCTTGTCTACTGCCTCTCACCCAGGAGGCTGAATCAGGACACCTTCCCCCGGTTTCCTGATCAGTTGAATCTTCAACGGGCCCTATCACTTCACTTGCACCGACAGAATTTTTTCAATCGCATCACGAAATCCTGGCTTGTGAACCTGTCTTCCAGCGCCGTCAAGAATTTCCCCTCTTTGTCCAATTGTCAGGCCCACTAGCCCTAGCCGTGCAGGATCGATAGCGGCCTTCAAAGACTCAAGTTCCGCGCCATTTAAACGGAGCTGTTTTGATACGGCCTGCCCTGCTACAACGCCCAATATGATGGGAGCGCTGCTTTGCTGGCTTTTTCGCGCATCCTTTGCCTTAAGCGCTCTAAGTTCCTTTGCTAACAAAGTGACGCTCATCCGGACCACTGGATCGGAAATATGGTCAATCCAGTCATCTGTCCTGGCCTTGGGTCGACTGGGCACGGAGGTCAATTTCCAGGCCTGGATAAGTTCCCGATAATGAACGCCCGTCGAGTTAACAATTGATTTTTCCCCAGGTATGGGTAGTCCTCGATCTTTGCCCAGATTGACAATGTTCTTATAAGAGAAGTCCGTAGAGCCGCGCTCATGCAACAACCCACATGCTTCATGCACCGCAGCTAAACTCCGCTTACGGCGGCTATCAGTGGATTGTCCAATCAGGCGGTCGTAGATTGTTTGTGGTGAAATCGTCGACTCACTCATGGATAGCCCTCTCTTGACCCAATGGCCGCGTTGCGCCATTTGTCAGGATGTTCTGAACTTCGGTGGAAATACGAGTCATTTTCGGCTCATACGCGTCTATATCAAGGAGCATTAGATCTCCGGAAAATAGATCGTCAATACGCTCCCAAGACCCTAAGCGACTGAGAAGTAACTGGTTGAGCTCATTGATAACGACTAGCTTTTGCTGATCAGTTAGACGGAACATAGCGGGCTTCAGATGGTTATTTTCAGCCATCCGATCAATCGCCTGTGATATCAAGGGGACTGCACGTGAAGGGTTTGCAGATCGGTAGATAGTTGCGTTCTGACATATTTCAGATAAAAGGTGGTACTGCGTAGCGGACTCTTGAATTGACGCTCCAACTTCAAGCAAATCCCCTGATACTACAAGTCTAATATCCTCCGAGGACTCCTGATTGCAATTCTTGTCATTCATAAGGCTTAAGCAGGCCTGAATAAAATGATTGACTTGAACATAATCGTTCAGCAACCCGTCGAGCTTTCCACCAGACTGTTGTTCATTTGCCGTGGCTTGCTTTCGCTCCCATTGCTTTATATCTGGCTCGCCCGCTAGACTTGTATCGTAAAATTCCGCCTCTAGTTTGCGAACCGTCTTTGAGAATTCTTCGAATCGTCCACTTTCCGTATATATCTCTAGTGATATCTCATTGGCTAGAGCCACCAACCCCCCAAGAAACGGTATCCCTGTAACAAAGAATCTACAGCGCGGACAGTTCTTCTGTCCAAGGTATCCAGAAACTACTGCACTAAAAAGCTCATTTTGTCCCGATTTGAGTTCGGATCCACCGATGTGGCAACCGGAGGCGGACATTGGACAAATACCCCAGTCAAAAACCACACATGCCGAATTTGGAACATCAGTTTCTATCAAAGAACGGTTACCGTCGGTAACAATAAGTTGATCCCGTACGGGATGAAGGCCTTCTAGCCTAATAGTGTTGGCATGTCCCTCAGCAACTCGCTGGGCGGCGCGCTTCTCAGTATCTCCCATTGTCCTGCGCATTTGCTGGCTACTCAGCTTTACATAATATATCGTCATTACTAAAGAAGAGTGCCCAACAAGTTTGGATATCAAGTGTATAGGCGCATCTCCGTCTGCGATGAAAGCTGTAATTAGGCTAACGCGCAAGCTGTGCGGGGTGTAAACGGATAGGTATTTACTCCGCGCCATGCTGCCTGGCTTTACTGCGAGATTTTCTCCATCCCGTTGAATGCGATAGAGTAGTAATGGGAGCGTGTATTCAAACGCGGACCTAGTGTGCAATGGTTTCCCAGATGAGTCAGTGCGGAACAGGAAACACTGCGTCCCACGGGCTTGCAAAATCTTTTTGTTAAGCCTGTCTTTACCTAACACCTTCTGAATCGAAACCCAAGAAGTCGGCTCTGATAAAGGATTGTATTTGGTCTGCCAGTCCCGCAGGGTAATAAACCAGTAGATCAGGTCATCGGGTATCCACTCTACTTCGTAGCCACCCTCGCCAACCCCCGTTTTATTAGTTGTCACATAAATTTTTGGAAGGCCTTGCTCTCCTCGCTGGATCATCCCTTGCGGGCGCGGTTTTTTGCTGCCCTTAGAAGCCAAGGAAGATAGATTTTGTTTCCAAGTTATTTTTCCACACTCTTGATCTAAGAAAGGCATTTCAGCATCCGCTTCGCCGCTATCAAGGAGTGAGATTTGAAGGCCTCTCAGCGGAAATCTGAGCAACGTATATAACGCAACAAAGCGCACAGGTGACCAGACTTGGCAAACGCGGATCCATTGCTGCTTACCGTCGATCACGCGTTTTACATTCTCGATTCGCCAAACGCAATTCGGATCGTCCCGATCAATTAGCTTTTCATCTACTTCCAACCAATCAATGCGGGTGCAAAATAGTTCCTGCAGATGAGGCAAATCCTTAAATTTTGGTTGCTTAACTAAAGCATGCTCGCTATCAGGCACCAAGTGCTGCCGTGCGCGCAATATGTATTCATAACCGAGCGGTACTTTAGTCGATTGTGTTGGGCGATATACGTGCAAGCTATCGGCAAAGCCCGCCATTATTGTCTCGAACGGATTTCGGCACTCAGGAAGCACAATTGCTTCATGTCCGTCCGTATCCGTGCAATACTCATTAAGCGCCCAACTATAAAAACTCAGTATATGCCCATGGGTGGACCGCCGCGCGTACTCTGGCTGATTTTCAATGAATTGGCGGTAACCCTCAGAATTAAACGAACTACTTCTCATCAATAAATGCCTTGTTTCGTCAGGCAATTCTTGCGGCAGATAGTATTCCGCGATAAATCTTTTTAAGCTTTTTTTCTTCTGCACCAAATTGGTTTGATCATCAAGCCATTTTTTAACGTCACCCCAGAAATTAGGATGACGTAAAGTAAAATTAACTGGCCTATCTCTCCCGAGAAAATCATACCAGTCTAGCCAGCCACAATTAGCGAATACTGAATCAGGAACTGTCGGCAGCCTAGGATCCTCCTTGTATCGCGCTATGTACTGTTTTCGAGTTTTGATACCAAGAATCTGAACCGCCTCCTTAGCCTCAGACAGGGTACTGTAGTAATCTGGCTTAATATTTCCTAGAAAATCATACCAGTCCACACTTTCATTATAGAAGACCAGAGGGGCGGCAGGCAATTTAGGATCTTCAAAATATCGCGCTCTGTACTCGGATATACTTTTAATGCCTAGTGCTTGCACTGCCTCTCGTGCTTGGCTATATGTGCGGTACGAGTCCCGTTTCTTGATGTTAAGGAAAAAGCTCCAGCTTACCCATTCGGTGGAGTAGAAGCTTTTTGGCTCTGACGGAAGTCGATGATCCTCGCGATAACGTCGTTTATAATCCGAAGAGTTTGTAATCTGCATCGCAAGTGCCGCTACTTTAGCTTCGGCCAACGTAACATAAAATGGCGATTTACCAACAAAGCTTCGGAACCCCTTCCAACCAGCGTTTTTATAGTACTGCTTCGGGCTTGGCGGTAGCTTAGGATCCTTAGAGTGCCTCTCCTTGTATTCTTTTTCCTTTGTAATACCTAGGTTTTGAACTGCAGACTGTGCCTCTTCAAAAGAATAATATCTTTTTGCTTGGGTTCCCAGAAAATGATACCAGTCTTTCCAGTTCGCATAAGCCTTGTCAGGGTGGGCGTAAAGCTTGGGATCTTCTAAATATCTATATGCGTACTCCGTCGTCGTCTTGATGCCGAGTGCCTGTACAGCTTTCCGAGCATCCGTATAACTTTTATAAAAGTTACGCTTTGGAACGCCCAGAAAACTAGGCCAATCCACCCAACCTTGTCCTCGGTAAGTATTTTGGGGGTTCGAGGGCAACCTTGAATCCTTCCAATACAGCAAACTATATGAATCTCTGGTTCTCGCATTTAGAGCCACAGCTGCCGCTTGGGCCTCTGAGTATGAACAATAAAACTCTCCTTTCTTCTCTTTTCCAAAGAAGTCATGGAAGCCTGTCCAGCCTGCGTTGGTATAAAGAACTTCTGGATGAGGAGGAAGCTTAGGGTCCTCTGCTTTGCGTACCTTGTAAATTGGAAGGCTCGTTATGCAAAGCGCTTGTGCCGCTGACGCTGCCTCAGCATAAGTAACGTAGTAAGGGATCTGCGTCCCTAAAAATGTTTTCCAGTCCACCCACCCCTTATTATTATAGTAAATATGCGGGTTCGCGGGCAGCTTTTGATCTTCGCGGTAACGCAGTTTGTACTCTCTACTAGTGGAGACGCCTAGCGACTGAGCGGCGGCTTCGGCTTTGGAGTAAGATGAGTAAAATCTTGCACGCCTCTCAGCGCCTAAATATTCGTTCCATCTCGTCCATCCTTTTCCCGCGAACACTCGTTCGGGTTTACGCGGCAACCTTGGATCGGTAGTTAAGCATAAAAGGTAGTCTGCCCTGGAAGTTACCCCCAATGATTGCGCCGCCTTTTGTGCTTCGGCGTAGGATAAGTAGCGTTCGGATTTTACAATACCCAGATAATCATACCAATCCTTCCACCCTTTATTAGAGTATATTCTTGCAGGATGACTAGGAAGCATCGGATCAAGTTGATGTTGCATCTTGTAGGCGACTGAATCTCTAATTCCTAACTCGCGCACGGAACGCTGAGCTTCAGCATACGAATGGAAGAGCTTCTTCTTTCCAGTCATTATCCACCATCCTACTGCCCAACTTCGTTAATTTCACTTGTGTTTGAATGTTTCAACGAAAGTTCTGCTTCCAGTTCGCGAAGTCCATCTCGTATATCCATGGCGGTCGGTTGTGTATAGGTCTCACTTGAAGCGATCGATGCATGATGCAAAGCACTTTTTATTTGTATTGGAGTAGCACCGGCTTTTGCCAATCGCTGACCGTATGCATGCCTATGCCCGTGAGGAGTTGTGCCGTAGAGCTTCTCGTATTCCAATCCAATACGCTCTACAGCTAACTTGTGCGCTTTTCTAAACATTCGATGAGAGTAAGGTTGCCCCTCTCTGTTGGTGAAGGCGTACGGGTGAACATTACCGCTTCTGGGCTTTACTCTTTGCTTAAGATGATAGTCCCTCCACAAGAGAGCAAAAGTCTGCGCGGCTTCATACGGATAGAAAAAAACCTCGAAACAAACACGATGGGGATCGGTAATCAACCCATTTTTCCAACCTAGGAAAAGCGGGTCCTTTGCCTTAACTAAGGTATTTCTAGATTTGAGGCCATAGCGCTTCTCTAGGAAGGTGGAGCGCTTGCTCCCGTCAGGTGCCTTTCCATATTCGGGATGGTACACTCGGATAACAACTTCCCCCGATTCAACAGTTACATCCTCACTCCATAGCGATAATGCCTCAGAGAGCCTAAGACCACCATAGTGCATAAGGTAAGTGATTATGGTGTTGCGAAGGTCAGTACGCGCAAGCGTATCGCGGGCCCGCCTGCGGAACCCCTCACGCACAAGTGCCTCCAGGTAATCATCCGGAAATGCTTTTGCAGGAGTTGTGCGCTCAACAGGTAATGCTTGAGAACGTATTTGTCGAGACTTCTGCGTATTTTGCTTCCCTTGCCAAAGATGCGATAGAAATGCATTGTGGCGACGATGCGAATAAGCTGCCCAATTTAATCGCTGCTCGTGGTTCGTAGCGTCTCGCCAGGGATTTAGCTGTAATTTATTTTCTTCATTGACAATAGCTAACCAGTCGGTAAACCGAGTTATATGGCTTATAATTGTATTCGCGTCATTGCGATGCCTCTGCTCCCACCATAATCCCGATGGATCGCGATAGTCACCAATCGTTCCTGTAAATAGCGCATCTGAAAAAGCCTTAAATAATGTTTTGGGTTCATCATAGTGCTCGTGATTGACTGCCACATACTCAACCAGTAGCCGCAACGAGAACGTTGCAGAGTCCTGCCATGATCGACTCCTTCGCCTGTTCAAATGCATGTACAAGACAAACTGATCGAGGATCCCTTGATCTGTCACGATGACGGGTAGAACCGACTGCAGGCCCGCTGCGTCAACGATCACGGTTCGGTATTCGCAGTGGGAAAACTCCAGAACAGTTCTCACGTTGCAAGCCCCCGGTTTTTGTTTTTTTGGGATCGTTTAGGGGTAACCCTAGTTCTCGACTTCCAAATATCAAGGTCATTTTTAGAAAATAGAGTCCGGTGGAGGGGTCAGATGCTTTCAGGAGGGACGAGTTTTAGGACATTGAATAGGGGTAACTAAGCTGGAAGTCTTAAGGGAGCCGCTGGAATCCGGTCACATCGTGATTTCCCGCGCCAAGGATCGCGTGAGATTTCCGGCTCGCTTTCAATTAGTGGCCGCGATGAACCCGTGTCCCTGTGGATA
>Ga0157371_10001328_pt1 | contig 25989 bp, 21 predicted proteins | sample C45metaG_FD_113462 | JGI IMG/M metagenome (GOLD analysis project Ga0157371, IMG submission 113462) | Corn rhizosphere microbial communities from Kellogg Biological Station, Michigan, USA - C4-5 metaG | ecosystem: Host-associated > Plants > Roots > Rhizosphere > Soil | place: USA: Michigan...
GTCCCCCTGCCCCACCTGCCATTGATGGCATCCAAAACGCCCATTACTTCCTCGGTCGTTTCCGGCTGAGAGATAGAAAAGAGATCTTCGGTGTATTCGCCTTTTTGGCAAAGGTTGACCAAGAGCACCTCGGCTTTGCTGTATATGAAGCCTGGCCGAAAGACTCGATCCACCGCGTCCACGGCAGCCTTTGTCATCAAGCGAACGTCGTCCGTTGGATAGGGTAACTCCGCCAGTACACCGTTTGGCGTATTTCGCTTCCTCGGGATTGAACATGCCCGTGCGAATGCTGACCCTGATCTTCTTGCATAACTACTGTTGAGCCCGGAGCTTCTCCGTGGCTCGCATCATGTAAGTGGCCACCGCCTCTTTGATCGGCGCAATCTCGGTGAGACGTTTCCCGAACATCCGGCTGCAGCAAATCTCTTGCTTGGGCGGGTCAGGTTCATCGAGCTCAAGGCACGCCGTGCCGGCCAGCTCACGGGCAGTCTTCTCGATCACCACGCTGAATTTTTTGCGCAGCATCCAGGGATCCGTTTTGGACAGATCCCAAGCTGTCTTGATGCCCATGCCTTCGAGGTGAAGCGTCATCTGGCGACTGACACCTCATACATCCGAGACCGAGCATTTCTTCAGCACCCAGTCGCGCTTAATTTGGTCACGCAGATCTCGCTCCGTTTACCGCCTCGCAAAGGCGCGACATGTTGGAACTGCTTGACGACCGTTTCGGCAACCGCTCGACGCTGGTCACCAGCCAGATGCCGGTGGACAAATGGCATGCGCTGATCGGCGACCCAACCCTGGGTGATGCGATCCTCGACCGGCTGGTGCACAACGCTTATCGGATCGAACTCAAAGGCGAATCGATGCGCAGGCGCGCAACGAAATTGACGGCAACAGGGACTTCAGACTAACAATGCAAACCTGCGTCGCTGCGCTCCGACTGCCTGTCCGAATGAGCGTGGAATGCGTGTCCGGATGTTGGTGGGCTGAGTGTCCGGATGGCGTGGAATCCGCACTATAGCCCCAGATCTCGATTCAACTGATCCGCTTTCATTTCGTCAGTGGCCTGCCCCGACTCCATGAGGTGCAATTGCAATTGGTCGCGCAAATGCATTCTTAGACGAGATCTGAGCTCTACGTAGTCGGCAGATGGGCCTGCATAGATATCACGACGTTCCAGAACATCACGCAGCACTCTGATGCTCTCAGTGCCGATCCCTGACTCGTGCAGCCGCACTGTAGGATCGAACCCAGGATCTCTCTTGAAACTGTCGACCGCCTTTTCAATCAGTCGCTTAAACGCCGCCGTATCACATGCCTGCTGCGCCAAGCGCCAAACCTCCAACTCAAGTTCTTGTTCCATCTGTTCTCTCCAGTTCCTATCGCAGACTCGCCCTTGTGCGAAAGTTGTCCGACACGGGTATTTTTTTAAAAAATGACTCGTTGTTTGAAATCAAACTGGAAAGCAGCGGCTTACGCCGCGAAGGTGGCGATTTTGTTATGCCCATATAGCAGTCACACATCAGCGCCAGCGGGATAAATCGCAAGAAAAGGCCAGAAGCAGAACCACTGCAAAAAGCAAAAACCAACACCGTTTCCTCAGCAGGATCGGCGGAAAGTGGGGTGCCGAGATTGCTGCTTTTTTGTTGGTCTCAAATATAAAGATCCGTTGCTGAAAAAATTTTTCAAGGGGCCTTCTGAAAAAATATTTCGGTTGACACGACTGCATAGCAAAGCGCATCGGTTCGGCGATGCGTGTGAACTGCAACCTGAGATCTTTCAAAGAATCTAGATCTACCCACACACGACTTATTGCCTGCGCACGAGCGCATCCTCTACCAAGTTCAAAAGGCAAAAAGATGCTGCATCCAAGCGCCTACTCAGGGCCGTTCTCTACTTCGTTCGAACGCGCTGGCTCAAAGATAAGGCGCCGCATAGCTCAAGAATTCCTGCTGCGCAGACCTGTTTGTGTCCCAGCGTTTTGCCGGGGCTGGAGGAGGAGAACGATAGTCTGCGACGGTGAGAATGAGTCGTTGCTTAGCTCTAGAAATCGCGACAAAAAAAACGGAACGCTCATCTGCTACATCACCAAAGAAAGCCTCATTCTCTACGCCGAGGACAATCACGTTGTCGAACTCCAATCCCTTCGACTTATGGATTGTCATCAGCTTGACAGAGTCATCGTCCACGAAATGAGCCAACACCTGTGCTGGCGTTCGCGATTCAAGAAAGAGTATCTGCAGTCGCTCATAGGCTTGTTTAACCAGCTCTCGCAATCTGCCCCCTTGCCTGTAATCGTGAGAGAGCATGCAGACTGTATCCCGCCCAATCAGCGTTAAAAAATCATTCGCCCAACGCCGCATCTGCTCAAAGGTACACGCATCCCCAATCCGACGAGCCTCCTCGCGAACGTTGGACACATGAGTACGCAGGCGCCGTTGCACCCTGTAAGCGGACTCATCATCCATCCCTGTAACGTTCAGTACAGAAGCGATCCGAGCTTGGGCCTCCGCCTGCCCATCACCGACTACCACCAAGAGGAAGTCGAGGATTAGGCGAACAATCGGTTCGCTAGCGAAATCCTGCAACAACTGTTCATTGCGAAACGGCACTTGCAACAACCGCAACCGCTCCATCAAGGGATGCCCATAGAGATCCAGTTGCTTTGAGACCAGGATGCCAATTGACGACGGAGCCATCCCCTCTTTCTGTATCCATTGCTGCACCAAAGCACCAATCTTTTCGGCCTCATCCAAGCACGTTGCATATCGATGAATTGCGATCTGGCCCTCTTCCCCTAAGAGTTCCTGATCATCTAATGCCGAAGCTGGCTCCATGATTCGCACCATAGCGTTTTGCATCCTTCGAAGACGCGGTGCCGACCTGAAGTTGTAAAAAAGAGTCAGCGGTTGGGCCTGAAAGTCTTCAATGAATCGTTTGAACACTCCCTTTAACGCTCCCGCCCAACCCATGATCCTTTGCTTGTCGTCACCGACAGCAGTGAGCAAAGCGCCAGATCCCATGAATGCTTCTTGAATCAAGCTGTATTGCTGGGAGGTGCAGTCTTGAAATTCGTCCAAGAACACGTGGGTATACGTAAGCCGTACGGCGCTTCTTGCCATTTCGCTTGATCTGAGAATCTTGATAGCCAAGGGCACCAAGTCATCAAAATGGATCTGGGTGCCGGGCTTGCGAGTCATACCAACGCTGTACTCCGCGTCCAGTGCGTCTCGGCCTGTGAGCAGAGGTCTGAATTTATCAATCAGGCTTTTGGCGAAGGCATGAAAGGTGTGGCTGTCGACACGCCTGCCGTCGACCTGGCCGCACCGATCAAAAACCCTCTGCCTGAGATTTCGCGCAGCATCTGTCTTGAATGAAATCGCAAGAATACGTTGCGGATACCAACACTGACCGGTACTCAATAAATAATGAGCTCGCTGAGCCAGCACCTCGGTTTTTCCTGCTCCAGGCCCAGCTGATAATGCGATTGAGTGAGCGTTCTCCGATATCGCGGCAAGCGCATTGCGCTCAAATTTCATTCCGTTCTCTGGTCGCCAGGCAGATAGGGCGATCATTCGGGCAGGCTCTCTAACTTGCTCTTGACCATGGCTATGAGTCGGCTGATGGACGGCGGCATCCATTGCAGTAATTGCACATCCGAAAGAGTAGCCAAAGCGGCAATATGCTCTGCAGGTTTACTACCCAATTTGAAGCGAGCGTGGTACGCGCTGAAATAGCTTTTCTGCAGATCACTGTACTGATCCAACGCAACCGGGGCTTTGCCAAGAACAGACAGGACGACCGGCAAGACTGGAGCGACAAGCTCCTCAGACGTGACTCCGTAAGCAATCGAAAACTGCGCCATCATGGAAAAATCTAGATCGAGTGGAGACGAATAGAAAACTCCATGCCCCTCCAGCCAGTTCACCCACGCGACACCAGCCGTCGATGTTAAAACATGATCTACACCATTCCACTTCGGCAGCTTCTCACCCTGCTTTTCTTTTGCATCGATGACGTTTATTGCACCTAGTTGGTCGACCGCGTACTTCAACCGCCCCCATCCCGCTTGGTGTCGACCAAGATCCAGGTCAAGCAAGGTGACATAGGGAATTTGAAGGCCATTTAGCAGCCGCCAGAAGTGATTGACATGCCGCCCTCCCAGCGGTGCGACAACGACAGAAGAATCGTCTTCAGCAACACCCGCCGCCTGCAATAGACGTGGAATCACAATCTCCTCGCTGTCTCCTTCACCCAGGATGACCAAGCGGGAAAAGTAGAGCTCAGGAAATGCCTTAACTGCCTCTTGCACGAATTTATGGGCCACATCCGCTTTATCCGGCATGACAATTTGCGTCACTTGGGTATGACGAGCAGGGGTTAACCGCAGATAACGTATGTGCTCTGGATCTACCCGCCGCAACAATGCCGGAGCATGAGTGGCTATGATGGCTTGTCCGTCATCGCCTGCAGAAAACGCCTTCAACGATTTGATAACGCGCCCCAGATAATGCGGTGACAAGCTGTTCTCCGGCTCCTCCATCGCAATCAATGTGAACAGAGCTGGACGCAGTTTCAAAACATCAAAAGCTTTCAGGCTGCCCTTAAGCACTTGACTGGCAATGGCCTGAGACGTCAGCACGAGGGTGATGTACAGAAGTGATTGCTGACCATCGCTCAGCCTTGAAAAGTCGACTTTGGCAGCGTCATGTCCAGGCGTAAACCCTACGGTCAAATGGCGTAACAAGCTGTCCATTTCATTTCGATCGAACGAGATTGAGGGCTTCGCGTAAAACGTACCTTTATGCAGGCCATTCCAGGTTGAAGCCAGAACCTTATCGATACCACCTATGGCTGCGTTTCCAGCTAATAGCTGACTAATCTGCCCCGTCAGTTCGGCTAACCCACCCTGCTCAATCTGCCAATCAGCCGAGCGTAAAAGCCGCCCAAGCAAAGAGTTGGCTGCGTACGAAATATGGTCGGCTGGATCCCGCCGAGCGGGCAGGTAGTGGACTTGGATTTCATTGCGATCATGCTTGTTTACGGGCATCACGCGCGATGGCTCGTCAGCACTGTCAACCGCGATAACGTACTGAAACAACTCCTCGACATCACCATCTTCATCAAGGTTAGCCGTGAGGCGAAACCGAACTCGGGGTACGGCGTCTGCAGTGACAAGCGTCAGGTGTGAGTAATTGGATGCAATCGTAGGTCGCGGTTCTGTCCCGGGCTCACGTAATTCCGGAAATTCAAACTGAGCTTCGACCCATAGCGTGGTGGAAAAAGTTGCTGCCCCATCAATCGCAGTTTTTTGACTGTGAAAGTCTGATCGCTGTACTCGTCTTAGCTGTGGGTCGGTAGCAAACATCCTTGCTAGGGCCTGCAGCACAGCCGTTTTACCCGATCCATTCGGCCCCAGGAGATACGTTAAGTCCTCAAACTGAATCGTCGATGGGACGGGCCCAAACGACTGAAAGTTAGAAAGCCGCAGTTGTGTAAGCTTCATCGTAATCCTTCCCCCATGAGTCTGCTCTTTACCGGTGAGGCATTCAGACCAATCAACGCGGTAGATCGTGGATTTCCTATCCCTTCCACCTGTGCTTCGAGGTGTGTCAGCGCACGGGTTGTGACGGGCTACGCCGGCATCGGGAGGATCAATGCAAGACCAATTCCCTGCAGATTGCTATATCTCACGAAATGTTCGTCTTACGCAGATTTTTTTAAAACGTGCAGATTATTAGATTCAACTTATAAAGCACTGGCTTTCAGCCGCGAAGGTGAGCGATTTTGGGATGCCCAACCTACAAGGACAAACCGGTACCGCTATTTACTTCGAAAGAGGTGTTACCGGGCGTTGAGAAGATTCAGCAACGCAACCAGGCCCTCCCACAGACCTCACCATACCTAGTTAGGCACGTGATTCGCGATCTGATCTACGAACTACAGTGACAAGGAAACATTGATGGAAACCGACCTGAAGACTTTATGGCTGCGCGAGAACCAACGGCGCAGGCTGCTTTGGACGTTAGAACGATTACGCCCTGGCACTGAGGAAGCAAAACCGTTGCTCGAAGAGCTCAGAAGCATAGAGCGCCAGGATCTCGAAAGCCCAATTGGTGACGCCTATTCGATGTCGGTCGATGAGCTGCGCGAGCGTGTTCCAGAAACAGAATTCCTAGGGAGCGATGGCCACCTTTTCGTTATCGTGCTTGATCAACACATACCCCTGCCCTGGCGTGCGCGATTCGAAGCAGCGAGCGCTCTCTCTTCACGGTTGCCGCAAGGAAGTTATGCGCGCGACTGGCGCCGGTTTCTTCGATGCTGGGTGCAAGATATGCAGCACGTTGCTGCGCACAGCAAGAGGTGCGAGGCCGATTGAGTTTGATTTGAGCATAAAGGGCCTCACATCAAATTCCACCTGCGAAACGTATCTTCGAGACACCTGAGCGGAATCATCGGCGAGCGCCAGGCTTCCTGGCGCAGTCCTAGATCCTGTAGCAAATCCGGCAACGCCAGCAGCAACCGAGCATCCGCCTGTAAGCGATCGAACAACCATTCCGGATCTGCCCTATGCGCGAAGCGAGCACACACAGCCCCCCAATCGACTGAGCCTAATCGTTCAATATTTGTTGTCCACCGTGTGATCCGCACAACGCCCTAGATATCCATCACCATGGGCGCAAGATCGTAGATGGGTGCAAAGCTCACTCGCTCCTTGCCCCGAAGGATCGAGAGATTTCCGCCATGGTTGTCGGTGTTCCCGACGATCTGATTGATTAAATCCCGTCGCAAGTATTCGCTAACCATGTCCGGTATTTCAGATTCTTGGCCAGCCGCAATCCATGTTTCCGCTAGCCGATCCACGACATCGAAATGACTCAAACAACTACCTCGATGCCTGACGCCACATAATGAATACATTGACTCGACTGCGATGCGCTCCACTTCCCCCGGAGAGACCTTCCGATCGAATCTTTGCATCCAAATGCTAGGCATCTTCGCTGCTTCGTGAGTCAGACCATCGGCGGCGATCGTGTCGATCCCCAACTTGCCCAGCGCGCGGTAAAAGCAGTATTCGGAATGCAGGATGTCTCGGTCTAGTCTGGTTGCGGTGTTACGCGGGAATTTAACAAACCAATGCCGGCACACCTCCGCGTCGCTTAGCACCCCGTCGGGATAAAGCTGCCCCGAAGCATCCTCGACCAGCAGCATTTTTGGAGCTTCACCGCCGGCCCCGAGAGCGCCGGTTATTGCCATCCCGTTTTCCTTGGCATGGTCGAGAAAACCCATGCCTTTTTGGACAACCTCTTCTCGGGTAGCCCCATCAGGCACTTTGCCTGCGGAATACAGCGTTTCTGCCGCGCTCTTTATGCGCAGGTGTCCAATGGGAGCAGCAGCAAATTGCTGCAACAGAAAGAGATCAATCGACATCCCTGGCGGTACTACCGATCTCGACAAGATGTGCCGACGTGCAGCACCAGCCGGGATGACATCGTGCAAAAAAGCTGGGGCAGTCTCACGCCGAATGTCCCACTCCAGCGAGAGATTCGCACTCACGGCTGGTGCTTTAACCGTACCCAGCTGAATGAACTGATCCGCAAGGTATTCGGGCAGGTAGTTGATGTTGCATCGGCTTCGAAGGCTATCTCCAGGTGAATCAAAGCTGAGCGCCAATGCATCATGCCAATGGCCTGCCGAGTGAATCTGGAGCGTGATGGATTCCATACTTATCGGCCAATTGCCGAAGCCTCACTGTGTTTATCTTGGGGGCCTAGGTAGCACCGGATAGCGGGGAAAATTTTCTCAATCAGCGTCGCTGAATCACTCCAACCGCGAGCAAGGCACTCCGCCCAACCATGAAGCTTTTCCCAATCTCGCCACTACCTGACGGGCCAAGACAAATTTTCATGCAGCGCTGAGATCGCAGGCACACTCACGTGCTTTCTTGCACCACGGCCAGCCAGGATGTACAGCTTGTCTTTGCTTTCAAAAAAGCATCCGTGGAAGTCTTTTTGATAGTCAGTGACGAAGCCATCGCTAGCTGGGACGCTGGCATCACTGTCGTACACAGCATGGCTGATGAAAAGTACAGTGGGCTGAAGTCCCTGCTTCCTCACTTCACGCTCCTGGGCCTCGGCGAGCATGACGTCGAGTAGCATCCAATTCCGAACAATGCAAAATGGCTGCCCCTCGAACTCCTCACGCGCCAGTTGAATGAGCTCACCGTCTTCAAGCTGAGAGCCACCGAGCATCTGGGCGGGGCCATACAGCACATCTTCAATCAAATCTGCTTGCACACTGTTGCCTTGTTTTCTAAAGACTTTCAAAGCGACACGGTTCCAGACATCTAGAAGCCGTGCATCGTGGGAGTTGGGTAGCCTTGGATGCCGATTGAAAAGCCTATAATTCGCTAGTGGATCATATTGATCTCGGGCATAGCGCCGTTCTCATGCCACCAGTGACAAACAACGTATCGGCTTCCGTTGTGAGTTTCACAAAGCTGATATCCCATAAGTTCGAACACCTTTACGAGCCTCGAAGTACGGATCGTTTTCCCGTCCTCAAACCGCCCGCGCATTTCAGAAAAAACCACTCCGATCATGCAGGGAGGCTGGAATTCGGCGCAGCACAGGTAGCCCGTCACTTGGACGCCGAAATCAATTCTCTTGGCGTCCAAAACGCATGTTGGGAGCCCCATTTTTTCTTTCCTAAGCCTCGTTTATCAACACAAACGACCTACCAAACACATCAATGAACTCGGTCGAACCGATCTAAAGCACCATTTTCAAAAAGCCAGTGGGCAACCACGTACACACAGCCATCAATAGTCGTGAAAACGTCGTAGCCTGCACGCTGGCTTCGATCTACAACGGGTAGTGCATGTATGGGTAAGCCTTCGGGGTACCTTTGCGCAGGGTCGCAAAACAGCAGCCCTGTGATTTTTGGAGGGAGCTCCAGAGCACATATCAGATACCCAACAACGTCTGGATCAGCAATGGCAACTCGCGCTCTCTCAATGACCGCTGGATACCTGTGAAACCTGAAGTCGGATAATCTCGCTCCGTAAGTTTTGATCCAATACACCCCCCCCCTCCTCCATCACCGATCAGATTTCAATTGTGAAATCCGAGATAAAGCCTGTGCTCTCCTTTGGGTAACCACGAGGATTTGAGATGACCCGGCACCCTCCCAGCTCGATATCCATGGCCCGATGCGTGTGACCAAAAATCCAAACATCCACCATCGGCAAAAGTGCATTCCACCGGTTTGTATAAGCCGCACTCAAATGGCCGTCATGCTTATCACCTTCGACTTCTGGAACCGGGCAATGGTGCGTGATGACCACGGTCTTCCCGTCAAACGGCTTGCCTAGCTCACCGAACAAAAAATCAAACGCTTCGTGGTTACGCTCAATCACGTCTGAAGGTCGGAGTCGGCGATAGCGCTCCTCCGCTCTGATCACCTGAAAGTCATTCATCCACATGCCGCAGGTCACCATTGCTTCGACGGTGTCTCCGGTGGATGAGAAATCCGTCCAGGCTGTTGTGACCAGAAAGCGTGTTTGGTTGCAAATCCAAACCTGATTTTCCAATACGTGCACATGCGGTTCAGCAGCCTCTCGCATCTTGCGAAGCGTGTGGTCGATGTGGCCTTTGTAAAATTCGTGGTTGCCGGCGCAATAAATGACGGGTTGGTTGAACGTCTCGTTGGCCCATTTCACACCTCGCGCCTGGACGTCGATGTCACCGGCCAACACGACAACGTCTGCGTCGGTTGCGGGTGGTTCAAACGGGGCGAACTCGTTGTGCAAGTCTGAGTAGATCTGGATTTTCATGATCAATCGCCGATTTGAATTGGCTGATACAGGGCGCCTCCCCAGCCTTTAAAGCTGTAAATCGCACGGTAATCGCGACGATATGGATCAGCCTTTAATCGAGAGGAAACGCCGTGCCTCCAGCCTGAGCCGAAATCGGGAGACGCAGAAACCAAGTGAATTTTCGATTTGGCCCTATATTGAATTCAGCATCCTGTAGGCCAAGAATCACATCTGGTTGGGCGCATCACGGTTGAATGCCCGACTGAGCAAGGGTGCAAAAGCGATTAAATCCCGCACGGATGAGTATATGCATTTGTACGGGACTAGGCAATCGCGGCATATCGTTCTGTTTGAAGGGACGTTCGGCATGACGCTTCGCCAAGCTTTTGCAGTTGCCTTAAAGTTCGTACGCGGGCGGCAAGGCCTATCGCAGCAAAAAATATCTGGCTCGATGACTGCCTCATACGTCAGCCGATTGGAAGCTGCGCAATGCTCAGTGACCGTTGAGGCAAGTGATGAGCTCGCTAAAGGCTTGAAGTTGCACCCGCTTTCGCTCTTGTCCCTTGTTTACGCGGCCGAGCAAAATGTGACGCCTGCTGAGGCACTCCTGCGCGTAAGGAACGAGCTAAGGAGTTTGGGGATTCTAGATGCGCACGTAACAACTGAAGAGATTGCTCATCCACTCACTGCAAAAGGGAATGAGACAACACGCGAAGTCCTTGAGCTGAAGCATCAAGGATTGAATCAGAGAGAGGTCGCTAGGAAGCTCGGGATATCTACTTCGACTGTTGGTCGGCACTGGAATAGATCTGAGTGATAGAAACGTTCCTACGCCTAAGCGGCCGACAAACTGTTTGAAACGCTCTCAATCGAGTGAAACACTGAGTGCGCGTTCGAAATGTCTATGATCGAAGCCCAAGGACTGACGCTATCGTGACCCTCCCGCCATCCGCTCAAGCCACATATCAGCCCGACTTTTCATTGCATACTCTCGGCTGGAAAGCGTTCCAAGATCTTTGCGCCCAGGTGTGCAGCGAATCCCTCCATCAGACAGTTTTAACCTATCGAGAGGCTCAAGATGGGGGCCAGGACGCAGTATTCCTGTTGCTGGATGATTCGGGACAGTTCCAAGAGGCGACCGTCCAGTGCAAATTCAGCGGCAAGGCCGAGCGCCGTTTGAAAGTCAGCGATATCCATTCTGAACTAGAGAGCGTGGCTGCTTTGGTTCAAGACGGTCGTGCAAGTAGTTACTACCTGATCACAAACATGGGAGTAGATGCCCCCGTAGCGGCGGCGGTAAGAGATCTTCTGCGGGCTCAAGGTGTTCAAGCCCCCCACGTATGTGGCAAGGAATGGCTGACGACCGAGATCCGCGCTAGTGCTCGCTTGAGAGCCTTGGTACCCAGGGTATACGGCTTGGGCGACCTGTCATCGATTATTGATGAGCGATGTGCTGCACAGACACGTGCACTGCTGGGGCATCTTCTCCCCTCCCTTCGAATCTACGTCCCAACAGATGCGCATCGAGCTGCAGTCAAGGTGCTCGGGGAGCATCGACTCGTATTGCTTCTGGGAGCACCAGCGGCTGGTAAGTCCATGCTCGCAGCTATCCTCGCGACGATGGCGGCAGATACTGATCAGTTGGAGTGTTTCAAATGTGACGGCCCATTGGAGATCAAAACGTATTGGAACCCTAACGAGCCCAAGAGGCTTTTTTGGGTCGACGATGCATTTGGCCCGAACCAGATGAGGGAAGATTACGTCGATGCATGGATCGAATTCCTTCCCAAGATGAAGACCGCATTGGAACAGGGCTGCTATTTCATACTCACCTCCAGAACGCATATCTGGAATGAAGCCCGGCTTCGTCTTGGAACTCGGAACCACCAACTGCTTGCTAGCGGGAAAGCGACCGTACAGGTGGGAGAGCTTCTTGCGAGCGAGCGTGAGCAAATTCTGTATAACCATATCAAGGCAGGTCAGCAATCTCACGACTGGAAGCGTCAGGTTAAACCTCACTTGGCCGGTATTTCTGAAGACCTAAACTTGCTGCCCGAAATCGCACGGCGTCTAGGCGATCCCACCTACACATCCGCTATCAAAAAGCTTCCGGATGACCTGGTTAGTTTCATCACTCATCCACAAGAGTTTTTGAAAGACACGATTAACGAGTTGGCCGCCCCCCAGCTAGCAGCCATGACCATCGTGTTTCTTGCCAGGTCGCGCCTACCAATTCAAGGCGAGCTTGATGGCATCCAAAAGGTTGCTGATAAGTTTGGAACCTCAGAAGCCCTTATCACCCAAGCTCTTCTTCAACTGAAAGACTCCTTTCTGACGCAGAAAGAGGAAAACAACGAGATCTACTGGTCTTTCATCCATCCGACTTTTGCAGACGCCATCAGCAGCATACTTAGCGCTCGTCCAGATCTAGTGGGTTTCTATCTGAAAGGCGCGAAGACTGAAACGATTCTGACGGAGGCCGTCTGCGATGGCGCGCAGAACGTAAAAGACGCCGTGTTGATTCGCACAGCGCATTTTGAAACGTTGGCTGAGAGGTTGTTGGAGGTTCCAAACGAACCCAAGCAGAACGAGAATCTGTTTGCCTTTCTCAGCAGACGAGCTCCCCTGACCTTTTTGAAACGACTAATTGAGTTGGAACCTGAGCTTCTCCGCCGCAGAGGTCGAACCGATCCATGGTACAAAATTGCATGGCGGGCTGAATACCAAATGCTCGCCCAGGCGCATTCGTTGTTACTCCTTCCTTATGACATTCGAAGCCGGTGCTGCTTTGAACTGGAGCAGGCCGCGCTCAAAAAATGGGACATCTCGTTCCTCCCCAGCGAAGAGATACTGACCCTGTTCAGGCCCCATGAGCTGATCACTCTGACCTTAAATATTCTTGATGTTATAAATAATTACATCGCAGAAGAGATCGCGAATATAGAGCTAGATGTGGATCTCGATTCCGACATCGAGGATCAGTTTTCGAAGGTCACCTCGTTCATAGAAAACGCGGATATATTAGGCGTGAATGACGACGATTTTAAACAACAGTTGCACAATCTTTCGAGTGATGCCCGCGAAGCGATATCTGCATGCGAGCGTAGGCAGTCAGAGGATGAGGGCACGAGCGTATTCTTTGACATGCCCACGGCAGAAGCACCATCCGGCAAGGGTCAGCGCTCTACGTTCAGTGACATTGACGAAGATTAAGCTGACTCCGTGCACTAAGCCGCACAATACCTTTCAGTGGTTCACCAGGTCTGTAAGTGCACATGAGCAATTTATTTTCGTCAGGCCCCCGTCTGCTAGATCCATCTGGAGACCCAAAGAGACAGGCTGTTGATGCCCTCCGGGGGTATGCATATCAGCTCTATGTCAGCGCTCTTGCGTGGATCCGCTTGAAGTCGGGTGAACGGCTTTATCTTGAGGTGGCAGAAGATTACGCGATCGCGGCTGAGGATTCTTTAAAGGGCGTCCAAGTCAAGGACACTCTCGGATCCGGAAGTATTACGATCAACTCCCAGGACGTGCGGGAGGCTTTGGACAACTTTGTCGACTTAGTCGAGCGCAACCCGGACACCCAAGTCACCCTTCGCTTTCTCTCCACCTCACCTATCGGCCGTGAGCGAGAAATCAGCCACCGGGTAGATGGCCACGCTGTACTCGATTACTGGCAACAAGCGGCGCGCAATGTTGAGGTGAAGCCATTACGTGATGCGATTTTGAGAGCCGAAATCTCTAACCGCGTGAAATCGTTTATTCAAGCCCGCAGTAATGAAGAGCTACGGCTGGATTTACTGCAGAAGATAACTTGGGATTGCGGTGAGCCTGGGCTTACGGACGTGAAGCTGGAGTTGTCATCTGCGCTCGTGTCGTATGCCAGTGACCGGCTTCGGCTGTTGCCAAGCGATTCAGAACCCCTAACAGCAGTCGTGCTGCAATCAGTCTTGGACTGTGCTCTCCGCACGGAGCCTAAGACACGGTATTTGGATTCGGCCGCGCTTCTGAATTTGTGCGCGGATGCCGGTCGCTCATCACTGCCCAATAGCTTGCTTGAGAGCATCATGGCGCAGCAGACGGGCCAACGTCAGTTGCAAGACCTAGCACTGCCGGCCGCGTTAGAAACCTTAGATGTCTTGCCACTGCCCACTCTTCTATTACCGCGACAAGACGTTGTCCAAGCTGTAACCAAAATCCTGGAATCGACCTCCGTCGCCATCCTATCAGCCGGTACTGGCATGGGAAAATCAGTGGTGGCCAAGCTCTCTGCACGAGCCAGCGGCGGCAAATGGATGATGGTTGATCTTCGAGATGTAGCTGCTGAAGTGTGTGAGTATCGGCTAAATAAAGCTTTGGGCGAAACAGCCGCAACCCCCCTGGCTGGCATCATTCTGGACGACCTTAACGAACTAAATACACCGAAGGTCGCTGCGGCTCTTGCTCGGCTGCTCCGCAGCCTCAAAAGGCACAACTCAGCCTGCATCGTGACTTGCTACAAAGATTTGTCTTTTCGCGCACTCGAAAATCTCGGCTTGGATGCTGGAGCAAGCCTCCGAATCCCCGCGCTGAGTCATCCTGAAGTTGCCAGCCTAGTACAAATGATCGGAGGGGATGCCTCCCGATGGACGTCATTTGTGCGATACGCGGGCGGCAACGGCCACCCGCAATTGGTTAGGGTGGTACTCACTGGATTGAAGCAAAGGGGATGGCCAACCACGGACATTGATGACCTCACCAAAACTGAAATTGGTGTCGACATTGAGGAAGAGCGCGAGGCGATCCGTCAAAACTTGGTGAACGCTCTAGATGTTGAACCAAGGAAGTTTTTGTATCGAACAAGTCTGGCCGTGGGCCGCTTCAAGCGAAAGAGTGCATTGCAATTAGGAGAGATCGAACCCCAAATTCACTCTGCCGGCGAACACTTGGACACTTTGATAGGCCCTTGGATCGACAAACTCGGCTCCGGATTGCTGAGGGTGTCCCCATTGATTGCTAATGCGGGTGAAAACACACTTCTTCCTACGGAACAGGTAGCAGTTCATCGAGTGCTTGCTGAAAGTCTTTTTGAGACTGGCAAGCTCGACGTGACGACCGTGGACGATCTGTTCCTTCATAGCATCAAAGGGAAAAGTAATAATATTTTAGTCCAGTTAGGCGGAGCGCTACTGAGAGCAAAACATGAAGAATTAAAGATGATTGCAGAGTGGTTCCCTAGCCTGCGCTTTGCATCTCTGGATTCATCAATTGTTCCCAAAGATCCAGCAATAGCAATTCTATTTAGGTTGAACCAGTTCGCGATTGCTGCATCTCTTGACAACAAAACATCGCATCCATTAAACGTGTGGAAAACCCTTGAATCGGAGATAAAGAAATCCGACCCTCAAGAGGAAGGCATGTTCCAGTCGATGGCAATGGGCAAAGCATTATGTCTCAATGACCTCCCCACGATACTCCCAAACTGGTTCAGCCTTCTCCGAAAATTTCGAGCTTCCCTCGCAAAAAAAACAGAGTTCCTCCCCTCCATTAATAAATTGGATCAAAATGGTGGGCTGTTTATTGCGCAAGCTATACGAATTGGCAGCGTGCATGCACAGCAAAACTTATTCGATGAGTTGCATCACTTAGATCGGCAGGAGCGTGAGGAATATCTTGGCTTTACCCTTACTACTCGTGAAGGAACCGCTGCACTAGTAAATGGCCCTTGGCTTGAAGAAGTTCGCTCAGGCAAAATCGATGGTCGCAGCGCCTCCAAAAGTTATCAGCAGATGGCGCAACTCACCCGTAGTTGGGGTCATGCACAACTCACAATTTTTCTCCTGGTTGCAGCGAGCATCATGCTCGATGAATACTCAGGGGATCCTGACAGCGCCCTTGAATTAATCAAGCAAGCAGAGACAGAGTTCGGGACTGTTATCGACTTAGCCAGAGCACGATCAAAGATCTATCTACGCCAGCGCAAACACCATGACGTCATTTCGATAGTGAGGGATATTGACTCTCAAGTTGATCAATTCGAACCGTTAGAACGAATGTTTTTGCGTAGAGAAACAGGTATTAGCTTCGCCGAAACAGGCGACTGGAAAGCGGCGGCGTCTCAATTTTTGCAAGCACACAAAGATGCGTTGGCAGTAGCAAGCGGATCCTTTAACGCTATAGCTCTGGGGTTGAAGGCCGACTATGCTCTTGCACTGTTCAAAGCAGAAGATCTTGGCATGGCTGTCGATATATATCGAGAAGTGATTGAGCAGCTTCCAGAGATTGATTCAGAGGACTCGTTACAGGCCGCGTATTGCAGTCGTGTTATACGCCATGGATTACTGTGGTTGCACGTACAAATAATCGGCGCGGAGAATGAACCCCTCATCAACGGCGAACCTACATCAATGCTTGCGGGAATGTGTAGTAACCCGAATCCACCTGCGGATATAGTTAAACTTCCGCGAGCATCCCTAGACGCCACCTGGTATCTCTTTGCTACAACGGAGTCTGAGGCAGTAGGGCCTACACAGGCACTTAGCAACCTAGAAAGAAGATTGAATGGAAAAACTGCTCCATCCTTTGAGTTGACTTTTAGATCGTACATTCTCAACAACTCGATAAAGAATTTAACCGTAGACGGATTCGCCGACCAGCTAAATCGCTGGTTGGATTTCGTAGCCTACGCCTTCAGCCAGGCGAATGGAGAAACTCTCACGGCTACGGAAGTCCCTGCATTTGCCATCGTACCAATAACATCGAAAGATATTTTGCAATCGGAACGAATTGTAAAATTTCAAAGATCCGCAATTTACGCATTCGGTATTTCTGCCGCTCTATCCGGTAACATCTCAGATTTGAAAGCTCTACGAGAAAACATTGAAAAGCATAACAATTTAAGTGGAGCAGTCACTTGGATTGATAAAATCCTGTCGCCTGATCCTGATGACGAAGCCAATGACATTACAAGCACAATCCATACGGCTCTCACACGTTCTGATTTATTCCTAACTCAGTTGTTCGAAATAACAGTTCGCTTCTTGGAAATAGCAGCGCAATCTCAGTTCCGAACCGCGCTTGAAAAGCCGCTCACTCGATGGTGCCAAGAAAAATGGAAAAAACAAATTGAATCAAAACTAGCCTTCAACAAAGCCAATTTAGTCATACCAGAAATTCAGAAGTCGTTTGAATTCCCAGGTATTGCAGGCGTCGCTGCGATAATATTAGCTGCGGAGCCAGGCGTTCCCATACAACTAAATAGAAAAATGCGTGAGTTCTTTTCAGAAATCATGAAAGCCTTACCGGGAAATTATTGACAGCATGATCTTTGGTTAAGGCATGACTTGAGCTTCACTTAAATAAATATTGAGATGACACACTCCCAATACGCCGTTAAGCCAATTATTAAAAGTGAGTACTGAGCTTGGATCTTGAATTATCTGAACCAAAAACATTACGCTCGCCCTTCCACAGGTTGTCTATTAACGTCAAAATGAGGCGCTATATATCTCATCTAAGCGGACACTCATGCAGCTTCCCTGGCTGCAATGAAAACCTGACGTTAAATGGTGCGTCATTTATCGGTCACGTAGCTCAAATCGAGTCTTCGAACCCTTTTAGCCCAAGATATAATTCAAACTTGGACGAGGACGCGTTACCGGATCCAGATAACTACCTGCTGCTATGCCCCAATCATCACGCGATTATTGATCGCCAACCTGAGGTATACAGCCCGCAGTGGTTAAAAAAAGCTAGAGACCAACACCTAAAAATCATCGCTCTAGTTACCAGCAGCCCTTCAGCTGAAGAGGTCAAACTTGATGACAACGTCCAATTATCGATCACAGAGGCTTTAGACGTTTGGCGAAAAAATCGCGCAAACGCATCAGAAGAATTCTGGCAACGGCTACTGGAACGTTGCCCCGCAGTTTTAGCTCAATCGTTCCCCACAAGCACGATTAAATTCGGTAGCAAATGCTATGTCGGTGGTAAAAGCGTAAATAATAGCGGAGGAAACATTATTGACTTCCTATACACAAACAAAACAACTGGAAACGTTATCCTTATTGAAATTAAAACACCAAAAACAAGACTTTTAGGAAAACACTACAGAACTAACGCCTTTGCGATTAGTGAGGATCTAACAGGTTCAATTACACAGATTTTGAATTACAAGGAGCAGATCACTATGGAATACCATAGCCTTGTTCGGGATTCGGTCACGCCCTTCTCCACTTTCAATCCAAAATGCCTCCTTGTAGTAGGCGACATCGAAGCAGAGCTAACAACCTCAACAAAAATTAAATCCTTCGAGTTATTTAGGAACACCCTGAAAGATGTCGATATCATAAGTTACGATGAGTTATTTCAGAGAGCACAGGATGTACTTGAAATTATGAGCTAACCACGGCTGATAGACTCCACGTTCGACAGTTGATATGCCTTCTTATGACGAAGAGCTGTAGCACTTTTGACCGATCCACGAGGTGACCAAATCCTCCAAAGTCGCGGCTTCATCTTGGTCGAGGTCAAACGGAGGTTCGCCCTCAATGAAATACGTAAATTTCTCAACGTCGTAACCAAGCACTTTAGCCTCAACCACCCGCCCCTTAACGTAGTTCTGTTTCCCCCTACTGGCAGGATGAAGCTCTAGCAAAAGGTTGGAGACGTCTGCAGGGCTCAAGACATAGGGTCTGTTATCAATCATGATTATCAACATTCCCCCTGACTGCCTAGGGAATGAGAAACGCTTGTCTTTCCTCGCATGAATTCTAAATGGATAGAGGAGCTTGTTTGCGCTTTTGAATCGCTCATAGAGCTCAGTAACCGGAGGTAGATCCACAAAATTAGAGTGAATAATCTGATTACGGAACCTTCGCAACTCATCGGCTTCTACCAGAAAATCAGACCAAAGCTTCGGCAGTTGAGGATAAAGAGGAAAATTAGGCAACCTGTTTTGGATAGCCATATTCAGCGTTTCTGATTTACCAGGAGATGGTGAGCCTTTCGACATAAGGTAGTCGAAAATTGACCGTTCAAACTCTACAGTTTCATATCTCAAATCATCGAATGAGATGCTGTAGGAGCCCGGTTTGTCGGTGTAAGTCCGTTCGATAAAATCAATTCGACTCAGCGGTTTCTTCTTAAAAGAAAACATAATCTCTGTCCTTGGTAGAAATGAGGTATCTACTCCAGTACCCCGGGCTTCCGCTAGAGTGGACACGAACCGTTACGCACAGATGCACTTGTACCGGCTAATCAGCACGCCTTCGACTGAATTCATTCCACGTTCGAAATGTGCCATGACTGCCTACTTCTTCGGTCAGTTGGAAGCCAATGGTACGCAGTCTAGACCGATGCATATCTCACACACCGCCCCCTGCCCACGTAGTGAGTTCGCGTCATGTCCCTATGGCGTCAATTGGTTGATAGCCAAAAGGGGGGATGTAGCTCTCCCCCTGGGGTGGAAACCAACTAGTATTAATCCTCCCTTTCGCCGTCCGTATTAACGTCAGAGTGTAAGACTACCTTTGACAATCCCGCGACGAAATCATGGGCGTCCTGTATTTGACTGACAACACCGAAGCTTTCCAGCTGCAAAAACTTAGACCCAAACACCTCCGATGGTATCTTCAGCTTGAGCAAATCGAAAAAATTCTCGTCGTGTGTCGATATGATTATTTGCTTATCAAAACGTAGCGAGACGTTCCGAAGGAGATCAATAACCGCAAGGATATTAATTGAATCCATTGACTGAATAGGGTCATCGATCAGTATGACGTCTAACGGGACATCCTTCTCGTCCCTAGCATGTAGGGCGTTGGCCAGAAACACACTGAGACTAAGAATATTAAGCTGGGCGGAACTAAAGTAGAGCATCGGCGAAATCAAATCGCCCTCACCATCTTTAAGTATAATATTTAAACCAGGTTGATTCGAACCATCAAAATCAGGAATGAACTCTACTTTCTTAAATGAAGGGTGGGGGTCTATTTGGCTATAAATCGCGTTAATTAAATCCGTAAAGAAGAAAGATCCAATTCGCGCCCGAAGCTCTTCAAATATGATCTCTCGCTCTTCCGACAGTTTTTTGTCGACCAACTGATGTTCAGAGAGCCTACGCTCGATATCAGAAAGACGTTCGCGCAATACCAGGCTGTCCAGATAGGGCTTGAAGGCTTTTAATTGCTCAGTTAACAGGTCAAATTTATCGATTTTAGCTACCAAATCGGCGGATTGCGCAGTCGATGATCCCAGAGCCGATGCGATCTCCGAACGAATCATATCCGGACTGGCAGTGAGCTCCTTGCCAAGCAATCTACCGAGGCTTGCCAAGAACGATTCCACGGCGAACGTTGCGTCGCTGACGGATTTAGAAGCACTATCTCTCTGGATGGCCAACTGCTGAAAATCTATCCAATTTCCATCTGCGAGCATCACCTGTTGGAGCTCATGGCATTCCACAGACAGCCTTTCAAGTTGCGCCGAGCTTTCGCCCAGAGAACGACTGAGCTGGTCACGTTTTTGACCACAATGCGCCGAGAGATCCGTAAACTCACTAACCGCCTCCTTCAGTGTGAAGGCCACTACTTTGTTGTATTGATTCTTTAATGTGATGCTCTCCCGAAGAAAGCGCAGCTCCTCTAACCTTGCATTAACTCTTTGCAGCTGGGCCTGAAAGCCAACTACAGCATCATTGACCAACTCAAGCTGAGCGGCCTGGGACACTCGAATACTAGAAAGACTATCGAGTTCAGCTCCTGCCCGAGCGTGCAAGTCCTCGGAACTCAGATTCCAAACTCTCAGCTGGAGTGCTTCGATTGTCTGCTGAGTCGCGCTATTTGAGGCTATAAGCGAAGAACATTCTCGCTGAACTTTATTAATTTTTAAGGCAAGTTTATCAAGCTTAGTTCTAAGTTCGATTACCTTCTTACCGAGTCGATCCTTTGCTTCGGCAACCGCTAAGTCAACAACGCCCTTAAGCACCGTCACCCGAGACGTAATCTGCTCAAGCTGGATTGCGTTTTGTCTTGCCGCCTCAGTCAGGAGATCGTTGTTTTTTATGGCCGACGTCAAGGCCTCAGGAGAAGGGTGTACTGCTCGGCAAAGTGGGCACTTATCGCTAGGCCACTCACCAAGATAAGTTAGCCCTTGAGAGACTATACGCTCAACACCCTCTTTTTGCCGGGTAAGCGCTATTTGAGTATTCCTGATCGTATGATCATGCTGCTGTAGTAAGTCTAACTCTTGATGAGCGGAGTAGACTTCAGAGAGACGGTTAGTTGGTAGTAGAGGGAGGCTAGTACCTTGCTCCAGCAAGGTCTTGTCGTTTATTGTTGTCGCAGAGAGCTTAGTTAGCTCAACCGTCATGCGCTCGTGGTCAGCCCTGTCGACCTGGATCGTTGCCATCCTGCTCTGTAGGTCTGTTTGCTGACCAGACAGACCAGCCTGATGCACTGCAATCTCTGCATAAACAGCGGTGCTATTTGACAGCATCGACCGCAAGGCCAATGATCGCTGATCAGACTTACTAAGAGCATCACGATGCTGCTTTTCAGATTCTTGGGCCGTTCTAAGCTCTACGGCGATTCCGCTCTGCTGCTGCTCTAGTGTGCTTTGCTCAACTGACGCTCTTTTACGTTCCGATTCGTCAAAGAGGAAACTTGGAAGCAATTTTTCTATCGTTTCCAGTTCCGTGAGTTCGCCAGTCCATTTTTGCCAGTCTGCGAGGTTTTTGCTGTGAGCAGCGGAAAGAGACTGGTAATTTTGCGAGTCTTTAACACCTTTCGCCAGCCCTGCCAATCGAGGACTTTGTACAGAAATCACATCAAGATGAAACTGCAACTCTTCAAGCCGGGAGGACTGCTCCAATAGAGCAGACTCACGTTGACGCTGCGCCGTATGGAAAGACGCTAACGTATGTTTTCGCTCAATGATAGATGCAAGTAATTGATGTTCTAAACTTGCATTAAAATTCGCAGAAACTAGAGATATTGACTCCCCACCCTGGTTTAGGCTAACAGCTAGCGCATTGAATTTATCAAAAATTGCAGTATCGACTGGGGCGTTAAGCTCTTTCTTGACCTCAGTCCGCTGCTTCCGAAGACCATCCAAAGTCAGCTTATTTTCAGTTATAACTGCGGTAAGCTCTTGGCGTAGAGCCTCGGCTTCACCGCCGAAGTGCTGCATGAACAGCTCATACCGTTCTTGCGGCTTAGCTTCGCGCAAGAAACGATCAATAGCATCTTGGGAAAGTATAATTTTGCTAAATATTCTGGCTTCCTTACCTTTTTTACCCTTAGAAACACCTAAGGCTAGATCAGTCGAATTCCACTTCAACTTCGGGAGTTCCCTAGGAAAATTCCCACGAGTAGTCACCACTTCCACTCGGGTTAATACCTCATCCGGGACATCTTTGTTGCGCAAGATCTTCAAAGGTATCCGATCTTGTTTAGTTCCACGGGCTGCTATTTGGTTATTTTTTTTATTATACTCACCCGCGTATCTCTCCAGACTGTCCGTTAGCGCCCATTCTACCGCATCATAAAACGAGCTTTTCCCAAACCCATTCGGGGCGTAGATCGCAACAAAATTAGATGGTATATCACCATCAAGGGTAAAATCGAAGCTCCCATCCTTTTTATATTTATAGGCGCGAAAACCTTCAATCTCAACTTTCTTTATTTTCATCTCGCCTATAATACTCGATTAGTTTATTTACAATTTCGCCCCGTTTCTCCTTCGACTTACTTGTAGTGTCTACAGGCGCATTTTTAATCAATGAAGCAATGGAAAGTTTTATTCCAGCCTGAAACTTAGGAAGTGTTTCCTGAAGCTTCAAATCAGCTCCGAGCAACTCCACATTGATCAACTTTTCAACCATTTCAATCGTCGGATTCTCTCCTTGGTTATCCAGAACTACTTTTCTCGCCGCGTACCGATCATTTTCGATCACATACTTCTCGCGAATATCCAAGCGATCCGGGCACAACATAACCAAGTAAATATTCCACCTAGAAAATTTAGCTCCAGGCTTAAATTTGAGTGACACTATACTTTGAATAGCCTTCCAACTCGCGGCCATTTCTCCAGAAGAGCCAAACCAGCAAACTATGCAATTAATGAACTGCAACTGATCACAAGAAAAGAGTTCAAATCTTACATTTTTAAACTCAGACTGTAGAAACCCCAGATCATAAGCCGTCTTTGATAAAGCTACCATAATAACCCTTGAATTTTGTCAGCTGACCGCCGATATTGACGCTTCCATACTCTCGGTGCTTAGCCAAAACGTGTTTATTACGAAGCCCTTTTAAGTGCGCTACTGAGTACGTACCCCATATTTCGCCACGCGCGTTATCAATTCTGGCTAACTCTCTAAATTTTGGCGAGGAAGCGATATCATCGATAACCTCCTTCAGGTCATCCGGATCAGGTACGTCTACTGCATTTTCTTCCGGAGAGTTAATAAGCATAGCGCCATTGGTCTCAAGCATACCCCTCGCTGCCTTGAATATATCCGACAACCTCCGTATCCAATTATCATTACTACTGGAATACATAAATCGACGCTTACGATCAAGCAACTCTAGATAGACATCATCAATAACGTCAACATCATCAAGAATTGAGCAGACAATCACAAACTCGAAGTAAGCGACCCAGATTTCTCTACTCAAAACGGTTTCGCTAGGCTCATCATCACCAATCAAAAGTTCTCTTCTATACCGCACCATCAAATCATGAGGCGCAGGCATGCCTTTTTCGATTAGCCACTCTGCCTGCTCATTTAGCTTCTGACGTAGATTTAGAACGTTCGCTGGATTCGCAGCATTGAAACAAAATATATCGTCCTTGAAGTTTGAGAAGCACGCCATGTAAAAAGGCGCGATTTGCACAAGATTATGAGCCCCGATGATCTCTTGGAAACGACTGATGGGAAAGCAACGGATTCTCCCATATCTCGCTTCTGGATCTTCGTCGTCCATCCGAGCTTCGACGCCCCACAAATGCGCAACATCCCCGTCAATGTGGTAGATAGCCCCACCGGACATCCCTTCAATCGATTCCTGTCCAGGGTTGCCAGTCAAATTACAAACAATGACCTGATGCGCGACGTCGTTAGAACTTCCTGTGTAAATCTTGAAGGGTCTGTCCGTTCCATGATTCGATCTAGGGTAACCAACGTAGGAGATCGCAGAACCCGCCGGCAACGCCTCCATCAAAGTACGCTGTTTAATGTCTGCTTGAAACTCGACTTTGATAATGGAACAGTCGACCTCGGGATGGTGATAAGGGGATCCGATAACATTAATCACTCGCCCGTTCCGACTGATCTCCGCGCGCGCCCCTGCCACATGGTGAGCCGTTAAAACATACGAAAAGTCTTGCGACAATGCACTTATAAGAACGCCACTACCCGTATTTACTTTAACGGCATAAGAAATAATTTGCTCATCAGTCGTCATATTAAAGAACAATCTCTTCACAGAGCCCTATTAGGCGCTCGGGATAGGCGTCTTCTTCATGACTCAACAATATCTGCCCAATAATTTTACTATAATTAAAGAAAATACTCGCGTCGCTCCCGGCCAGAATTCTAGCTATCACCCTTTTGTTTGGCAGCCCATGGATCGACCCATTGGAAGAAATTATAAAACGGTCGCTCGCCACCAGTTCAAGAAATTCCCGGCTTGTGTTGTACTGGCTTCCATGATGCGAAACTTTCACCAAATCAACCGAGAGTTTCGAATCGGCGCTATAGCCCAGCGTGCGTAGCATTGATATTACTGCTCCGTCATGCGCGTCACCCAAAAACAGCATGGTTTTGTCGTCGGCCTTAAGGATAAATGCGATCGAACTACCATTTGGTATAGATTTGTCCGCCTCAAATGAGTCGTTAGCCAAAATTTCCTCGAAGCTCAGCGCGTAGTCCGTTTCTCTGGAAGTTTCGGCAGGGCTCTTTTCTCTCGGCCAGACAGAAAGAAGTTTCTGCAGCTTTTCTTCATTTGGCGACAAAATCGTAAATGTAAAAGGGCCGCTCTGAATTGTCTGACCGGCCATCACAAGAGGAGCGCGGTCACAGCCAATTTCGTCCAACAGCGTCTCGAACAATTTGCCTTGCCTAACGCTGGTCTCAGGCGAGTCACCACTCAGATAAAGGTCGTTCGCAGGTATTGCCGGCGCATTGAAATGATCGGTGATCAGCCGTGAAGAGTTAAACCATACGGACTTGACCATATCACTCAGATACCCGGGGGCCTTGAATGCTCGTAGAAGCCCGCCAATGTGATCATCGTCAATATGGGTCAAAATCGCGAGATCGATGTGTTGGCCTTTAGCTTTCAGCTCATCGAGAACGATGCAGAGTGCTCCCTTGCGTATCGGTGGAGAGCCGTACTTGAAGGTAGCCGCATTCCCACCATCGATCAGCAGGTTAAACACGCCATCTGGGCCCTCATGTGTGACCAAGATGCAATCGCCGTGGTTCGCTTGTAGGATGCGTACGCTGATGCCCATCCAAACTCCCTGTATCGCCAGGATCATTCCGCAGAGGACGACCACACTGTCATAGTGCCAGTAAAATAGCGCGTCCCTGGACATCTTCCAAGCGCTCTGGTTCCAACGGTATTTGAAGCCAAAATGCAGCCTCAATATTGTCCGTCGATAGCTTGTCAGTAGTGAGGATATTAGCTGTAGAAGAGTTCTCTATTTTTCAGCTGCCACCTCTTGGTTTCCTGCCTCATCTCGCCAAAAATTCTCTTCAAGCGGTAGCAGTAATTGCTGTTAAAAGTCCTTACCTGTCCATGAGTCCACCACAATAGTGGACTTTACTGAGATCATGCCAACCAATTGATATGTATAGATTTTTTTAAATTTCACTCGAAAACTCACTACTACCTTCTTTCGAAAATGCAAGGAGGTACTACCTCGGAACCAATACGCACCTGGGTGCGGATTGGTAGTGCCTGGAAGAGTGCGTCTCTCACGCCCAGTCCTGGAGGGAAAAAACGTTTGTAGTAGACATACACACCTACACACATTTTGAGTGGCTACCCCCCGATTAGGGGTTCGATTCCCTTCACCCGCTCCAATCGAATTTTGGTCTCACGTCAGGATGATTTTGACGGGAGATGCAGGAACACAAAAACCGGTCTGTTGTGACCGGTTTTTTTATGCCCAGGATTTGA
>Ga0157371_10001330_pt1 | contig 25968 bp, 19 predicted proteins | sample C45metaG_FD_113462 | JGI IMG/M metagenome (GOLD analysis project Ga0157371, IMG submission 113462) | Corn rhizosphere microbial communities from Kellogg Biological Station, Michigan, USA - C4-5 metaG | ecosystem: Host-associated > Plants > Roots > Rhizosphere > Soil | place: USA: Michigan...
GCCAAGAGCCGTTCGAGCTGGCATGATGCCTTTACAGCTGCCCCTGGGCATTCGTCTGCGTGACGACGCCACCTTCGTCAATTACTACCCTGGCGCCAATGCCGCGGCGCTCGGCTATGTCGAACGTCTCTGCGACGCGGACGCCGGCTGGACGGAAAGCCTGATCTATCTCTGGGGCGGCGCGGGCGCTGGCCGCAGCCATCTGATGCAGGCGGCCTGTCACCGCCTGGAAGAACTGGGCGAGCGCGCCATCTACCTGCCCATGGGCGAACTGGCCGACTATGGCGTGGAACTGTTCGACAACCTCGAGCAATGCGAGCTGGTCTGCCTCGACGATCTCGATGCCCTGGCCGGTCAGCGGCGTTGGGAAGAGGCGCTGTTCCACCTGTTCAATCGCCTGCGCGATGCCGGCAAGCGGCTGCTGATCTCCAGCACCGCCTCGCCCCGGCAACTGCCGGTGCAACTGGCCGATCTCAAGTCGCGACTGACCCTGGCGCTGGTCTTCCAGCTGCGACCGCTGTCCGACGAAGACAAGCTGCGCGCCCTGCAACTGCGCGCTTCGCGCCGCGGCCTGCACCTGACCGACGAGGTCGGCCGCTTCATCCTCTCGCGCAACACCCGCAGCATGGATGCCCTGTTCGACATGCTCGAACGCCTGGATCAGGCCTCGCTGCAGGCGCGGCGCAAGCTCACCATTCCCTTCGTCAAGGAAATCATGGGCTGGTAGCCGCGCCGGCTATCGCTACTTCTGCAACCGACCCGCCAGGCTCGCCAGGCGCTTGCCCAGGGCCCGGCACAACGCCGTCTCCTGTTCGTCCAGCGCCCGCTTGCCATCGGCGCCAGCGAAATGACTCGGCCCATAGGGTGTACCGCCACCCCTGGTTTCCAGCAGGGCGCTTTCGCTATAGGGCAATCCGGTCATGAGCATGCCGTGGTGCAGCAGTGGCAGCGCCATGGACAGCAGGGTGCTTTCCTGGCCGCCATGCAGGCTGGCGGTGGAGGTGAAGACGCCGGCGGGCTTGTCCACCAGGGCGCCGGTCAGCCAGAGGCTGTTGGTGCCATCCAGGAAGTACTTCATGGCCGCCGCCATGTTGCCGTAGCGCGTCGGACTGCCCAGGGCAAGGGCCGCGCAATCGCGCAGGTCGTCGAGGGTCGCGTAGACCGCGCCCTGCTCGGGCACCGCCGGGGCGACGGCGGCGCACTCGGCGGAGACCGCCGGCACGGTACGCAAACGCGCGGCCATACCGCCCATCTCCACCCCACGGGCGACCTGGCGGGCCATCTCGGCGGTGGCGCCATGGCGGCTGTAGTAGAGCACCAGGACGTAGGCTTCGGGGGTCATTGCAGGATCTCCAGGACACGCTCGGGAGGACGACCGACGACAGCGCGTTCGCCGCACACGGCGATGGGTCTTTCGATCAGCTTGGGGTGGGCGACCATGGCCGCGACCAGGGCGTCGTCGTCCAGCGCCGGATCGGCCAGGTTCAGTTCGCGATAGGCGTCCTCGCCGCTGCGCAGCAACTGGCGTGCGCCCAGGCCCAGCTTGGCGAGCAGGTCGCGCAGGGTCGCGGCGTCCGGCGGCGTCTCCAGGTAAGGCACCACGGATACAGCTAGCTCGCGGCTCTGCAACAGCGCGAGGGCCGCGCGCGATTTCGAGCAGCGCGGGTTGTGATAGAGGACGATTTCACTCATGGGCTGATCCATAGAAGGTAAGATGCCCATTGTAGCGGGTTGGCGAGGGCTGCCGCGCCAGCCCTTGACCGTGCCTTTCGAGGAACCGCCAATGCCGGCCCGCTTGCGTGAACTGCTGTCTTTCATACGCTATCTCGCCGACCGCTTCATCGAAGACCGCGCGCCCAACAATGCCGCGGCCCTGACCTACACCACCCTGTTCGCGGTGGTCCCGGTGATGACCGTGACCTTCGCCATGCTCTCGGCGATCCCCGCCTTCCAGGGTACGGAAGTGCAGATCCAGGCCTTCATCTTTCGCAACTTCGTGCCTTCCACCGGGGCGACGCTGGAGGAGTACCTGCGCAACTTCATCGAGCAGGCGCGGCACCTGACCTGGCTCGGCGTGGCCCTGCTGGCGGTGACCTCCTTCTTCATGCTGGTGACGGTGGAAAAGACCTTCAACGATATCTGGCGCGTCCGTATCCCGCGGCGCGGGGTATCCAGCTTCCTGCTCTACTGGGCGGTGCTCAGCCTGGGACCCTTGCTGCTGGGGGCCGGCTTCGCCATGAGCACCTACCTCGCCTCGGTGGCCCTGGTCTTTGGTTCCTATGGCATGTCCGGCGCCCAGGCGCTGCTCAAGGTCACGCCGCTGCTGTTCAGCATCGCCGCCTTCACCCTGATGTACGCCACCGTGCCCAACACCCGGGTACCGCTGCGTCACGCCCTGATCGGTGGCGCCCTGACCGGGGTGCTGTTCGAAGCAGCCAAGAGCCTGTTCGGCCTCTATGTCTTCTACTTCCCCGGCTATCAGCTGATCTATGGCGCCTTCGCCACGGTGCCGCTGTTCCTGGTGTGGATCTACGTCTGCTGGCTGATCGTGCTGCTGGGCGCCGAGGTGGTCTGCAGCCTGTCCACCACCCATCACTGGCGTCGCGCGCCACTCCCGGCTTTCTTCATCCTGCTCGCCGTCCTGCGCGCCTTTCTGGAGCGGCAGCAAAGCGGGTCCAGCCTGCACCTGGGGCGCCTGCACCAGGCTGGCTGGAAGCTGCCTGAGCACGAGTGGCATGCGGTATTGGCCTTCCTGCAGCAGGAGCGCCTGGTGTGCCAGAACGACAGCGGCCACTGGGTGCTCTGCCGCGACCTGCACGGCTATGCCTTGCTGGATCTCCTGGATCGCTCGCCCTGGGCGCCTCCCGCGCCGCACTGCTGGCCGCCCGTCGAGCGCTTTCCCGGTGACTGGTATCCGCAGCTGCAGGCGGCCTTCACCCGGCTGCAGGCGCAGCGTCACGCGCTGCTGGCTGGCAGCGTGGCGCAATGGTTGCAGGTCGCGCCGCCCCTGGAAGAGAGCGGGGCAGCCAGGCGATGAGCACCTCTGCACGTCACGGGCTGATCAGTGGCCGCGTTCAGGGCGTCTACTATCGCGAGAGCACTCGACAGGCGGCCGAGCGCCTGGGTGTCACCGGTTGGGTACGGAATCTGGCCGATGGCCGGGTGGAGTGCCATCTGGAAGGTTCGGCCGAGGCGCTCGCCAGGCTGGAGGCATGGCTCTGGCAAGGGCCGGCAGCGGCGCGGGTGACGAGGGTGGAGCTGGAGGCGGTGGCGTCGGCAGGTTTCACCGACTTCCAGGTCAGGCGCGCAGACGCCTGACCTGGAGCGGCGGCCCTTAGCGGGCCTTGAGGAAGTCGACGATCTCGGCCAGGGCGACGTTCTGGCTCTCGCTGTCGGTACGACCCTTGTACTCGACCAGGCCTTCGTTGAGGCCGCGCTCACCCACCACCAGGCGATGGGGGATGCCGATCAGTTCCATGTCGGCGAACTTCACGCCGGGGCTGGTCTTCTTGTCCCGGTCATCCAGCAGCACGTCGAAGCCCGCAGCCTTCAGTTCGGCATAGAGGCGATCGGTGGCTTCCTTCACCGCGGCGTTTTCGTACTTCATCGGCACCAGGGCGACGTTGAAGGGCGCCAGGGCGGCCGGCCAGCGGATGCCGCGCTCGTCGTGATTCTGCTCGATGGCCGCGGCGACCACGCGGGATACCCCGATGCCATAGCAGCCCATGGTCAGGGTGGTGGGCTTGCCTTCCTCGCCCAGCACCGACAGCTTCATGGCCTCGCTGTACTTGGTACCCAGCTGGAAGATATGGCCCACTTCGATGCCGCGCTTGATCACCAGGGTGCCCTGACCATCGGGGCTCGGATCGCCGGCCACCACGTTGCGCAGATCGGCGACCTGCGGCAGCGGCAGATCACGCTCCCAGTTGACGCCGAAGTAGTGCTTGTCTTCCTGGTTGGCGCCGATGCCGAAGTCGCTCATCAGGGCCACCGAGCGATCGACGATGCAGGGGATCGGCAGGTTCATCGGGCCCAGGGAGCCAGGGCTGGCGCCGATGGCGGCACGGATCTCGGGCTCGGTAGCGAACACCAGGGGGCTGGCGACTTCCGGCAGATTGGCCGCCTTGATCTCGTTGAGTTCGTGATCGCCACGCACCACCAGGGCGACCAGCTTGCCTTCCTCGGCGCCGCGCACCACGAGGGTCTTCACGGTCTTCTCGATGGCCAGGCCGAATTTCTCCACCAGGTCGGCGATGGTCTTGGTCTCGGGGGTATCGACCAGACGCAGCTCCTCGGTGGCGGCGCCGCGCGCGGTTTCCCGCGGCAGGGCTTCGGCCTTCTCGATGTTGGCGGCGTAGTCGGAGCTGTCGCTGAAGGCGATGTCGTCTTCGCCGGAGCTGGCCAGCACATGGAATTCATGGGAGCCGCTGCCACCGATGGAGCCGTTGTCGGCCTGCACCGGGCGGAAGTTCAGACCCAGGCGGCTGAAGACGTTGCAGTACGCCTGGTACATGGCGTCGTAGGTTTGCTGCAGCGAAGCCTGGTTCAGATGGAAGGAATAGGCATCCTTCATCACGAACTCGCGGCCACGCATCAGGCCGAAGCGCGGACGGATCTCGTCACGGAACTTGGTCTGGATCTGGTACAGGTTGATCGGCAGCTGCTTGTAGCTGTTCAGCTCGTTGCGCATCAGGTCGGTGATGACTTCCTCGTGGGTCGGGCCCACGCAGAAATCGCGCTGATGGCGGTCCTTCAAGCGCAGCAGCTCGGGGCCGTACTGCTCCCAGCGACCGGATTCCTGCCACAGCTCGGCAGGCTGGATCGCCGGCATCAGCACCTCCAGGGCGCCGGTGGCGTTCATTTCCTCACGCACCACGGCTTCCACCTTGCGCAACACGCGCAGGCCCAGCGGCAGCCAGGTATAGAGACCGGAGGCCAGCTTGCGGATCATGCCGGCACGCAGCAGCAGCTGGTGGCTGATCACCACGGCGTCGGAAGGGGTTTCTTTGAGGGTGGACAGCAGGAACTGGCTGGTACGCATGGCTAGGCGGTCTGTCGGCATCGAGACGGGACCGGCATTGTACGGCCGGGTGGGGCAGGGCGTACAGGGAGGCGGGCGGGGGCGGTCGGAAGCCAGAAAAGCAACAGCCCGGCGGAAGCCGGGCTGCTGGATCGTGCGAGAAGCGCGGGTTCCCGTTACAGGATGCTCAGCGGGTACTCGGTGATCAGGCGGAACTCGTTGATGTTGCCGCTGCCGCCGCTGCCGGTGCTGGCATCGCCACGGTGCCAGGACTGACGGATACGGAAGGACAGGTCCTTGGCCGGGCCGCTCTGCAGCACGTACTTGGCTTCGACGTTGGTTTCGAATTCCTTGTCGCCATCCTGGTAGAAACCAGAGTAGACGGTGTTGGTGCTCGGGGCATCGATGCCGGTACCACGGATGTAACGCGCCATGAAGCTCAGGCCGGGTACGCCCAGGGTAGCCATGTTCAGGTCGTAGCGAGCCTGCCAGGACTTCTCGCCAGGGGCGTTGAAGTCGGAGAACTGTACGGAGTTGGCGAGGAAGATGCTGTCGCCGCCGCTACCCACGTTACCATTCTTGCCGCCTGCGCCGACGTAGTCGAACGGCGTGTCGCCGTTGACCTTCTGGAAGGCCAGGGTGAAGGTGTGAGCATCGATGCTGTAGGCTGCGGCCAGAGAGAAGGCGTTGTTGCTGAAGTCGCCCAGCTCGGCGCTGCCAGCGTCCTTGCTGTAGTAGTAGTTGGCGTCGAAGGTCAGCGACTGGTTGGCGCTGATCGGCTGGACGTAGTTCAGGTTGGCGTAGTACTGGTTCCACAGGTCTTCCAGGCGACCGTAGTACAGCGAGGCGCTCAGTTGATCGTTGATCTTGTACTTGCCACCCAGGTAGTCACCCGAGTTGGCGGTGATGCCGCCATAGGCTGCACCGAGGTTGCCGTCGTGGTAGGTGTTGATGTTGTCACGACCAGCGGTGAAGTGACCTGCTTCCAGGAACAGGTTCTTGACCTCTTCGCTGGTCAGCATGAAGCCGGTAGCGGTCTGCGGGAACAGACGGCTGCCGCCTACGGCGAACACCGGCGAGGTGGGCTGCAGGTTGCCGTACTTCAGCACGGTGTTGGAAATGCGCAGCTTCACAGCGGCGCCAGCGGTGGAGTACTCGTCGTTCGGACGGCCATCGTCACCTATCGGCAGGTTGCCGGTGCCGGCGTAGCCCTTGCCGCCATCCAGCTTGATACCGAGGTAACCGAAGGCATCCACGCCGACACCTACGGTGCCCTGGGTGAAGCCCGATGCGTAGTTCAGCAGGAAGCCCTGGCTCCAGTCGCGGCGATCGTTGGCGCCGGCGTTACGATCCCGGTTGAAGTAGTAGTTCCGGTTCAACAGGGTCAGCTTGCTGTCTTCGACGAAGCCCTTGGACTCGGACTGCTGGTCGGCGAAAGCCAGTTGAGTGGTCCCTGCCGCTACGGCCAGGGCGATAACGCTCCACTTCATCGCTTGCATCAGAAATGCTCCTTTGGTTTTGAGGATCAGCCATCGTGTCAGCCGTGGCCGTTTGTTCTAATGGCGGCACATATAGCACCTCTCTTGGAGGGGCGATAGGCTTTATCAAAAAATTGCGTGAGATGAGCGGATTAGCGGCGCCTCTTAAGAATCTTCCTTAGGAGTTCCCGTCCGATCGTCGTACTCGGATCGTGTTAGCAAGAAGCGTGCACAAATCGTCAAACGCAGCGCCCGCCTGTCCAAGGCCCGCTCAGCGCAGCGACTAGAGGCAGTGTCGGAAGGGGTGGTTGCACCTTTGTGACACCAAAGGTTTCACTTACCAATGGTCGTGCACACTTTTAGTGCCGACTGGCTTTGGCAGGAGTTGAGATGTTCCAAATCGATTCGAGACTGGCCAGCGATACCCTGGAGGTCACGTCCCTGGCGTTGTGCCAGGTAAGGCTGCTGAACGAGCGTCGTTATGACTGGCTGGTCCTGGTACCCCAGCGCGCGAGTGTTACCGAGGTCCTCGACCTGACCCCCGCGGATCAGCAGCAACTGTGGCGAGAGGTGACAACTGTTGCCCAGGTGTTGCGTGACGCTCACCCTGACCGCAAGTTGAACATCGGTGCTCTGGGTAACGTCGTCCGGCAGTTGCACCTGCACGTCCTGCTGCGGCAGGAAGGTGATCCGGCCTGGCCGGGGCCGGTCTGGGGGCATTCGCCGCGGGAGCCTTACGCCGAGGCCGCCGGCCGCGAGGCGGTGCAGCGCTGGCGCAGTCTGCTCGAGCGGGAGGCACGGTCATGACCCTGGAAGAGCGCATCGCCGACCTGGAGATTCGTCAGGCCTTCCAGGACGACACCATCCAGACGCTGAACGACATCATCGTCGAGCAGCAGCGGGCCCTGGATCGCTGTGCGGCGCAGATTCGCGTCCTCGCCGAACGTCAGGCCGAACTGCAGAGCTCGGGGGGTGGCGGCATGCCGGACGAGGCGCCGCCGCCGCACTATTGAGATCCGTTCCGCAGCTGAATCTTGTTGTCGCCCTGACGTACGTGCGCGGCTGTCTTTGCCGGCTACTCTAGCGGTACTGCATCCTTGCACTTTTTTGGTGCAGTCCGGCCTCATCCCCTGTGGAACTCGCTCCGGGAGAGGCCTGTCCTCTGCGGAGCGAAGCCCACAGCACCTTCAGGACGGAGTACGGTCATGGCGTTTTTCACCGCTGCCAGCCAAGCGGATTTCCAACAGCAACTCAAGAATGCCCTCGCGGCCCATGTCGAGGGCAGCACCCTCGAGCAACTGGAGCGCTTCACCGCCCAGTTCTTCGGCATCGTCCCGCTGGAAGAACTAACCCAGCGCCGTCTCTCCGACCTGGTCGGTTGCGTGCTGTCGGCCTGGCGGCTGCTGGAGGTCTTCGATCCGGCCGAGCCGCGGGTCCAGGTCTTCAATCCGGATTACGAGCGACACGGCTGGCAATCGAGCCATACCGTGGTCGAGGTGCTGCATGCCGATTCGCCGTTCCTGGTGGATTCGGTACGCATGGAACTCAATCGCCAGGGTTATAGCGTCCATACCCTGCAGAACAGCGTTCTCAGCGTGCGCCGGGATGCCCAGGGTCGCCTGCTCGAACTGCTGCCCAAGGGCCAGCAGGGCGAAGGGGTGACCCGCGAGGCGCTGATGTTCCTCGAGATCGACCGCTGCGCGGCGACCACCGAGCTGCGCACCCTGGAAGCCGCGCTGCAAGAAATCCTCGGCGAGGTGCGGCTAACGGTCGGTGACTTCGCCGCCATGAAGGCGAAGGTCGCCGAGCTGCTGGGCTGGCTGGATCGACATCCGAGCGGAGTGGATGAAGGCGAGCTGGCCGAGGTCAAGGCCTTCCTCGACTGGCTGCGCAACGACAGATTCACCTTCCTCGGTTACGAGGAATTCACCGTCGAGGGCGACGGCGAGACGGCGGTGCAACGCTATGTGCCCGACTCCCTACTGGGGCTGTCGCGGCGTCTGCGTGGGCGTCCCGAGACCGCCGCGATGACGCTGTCCGGCGAGCCACTGCGTTATCTGCGCGAGCCGGTGCTGCTGTCCTTCGCCAAGGCCGCCGATCCGAGCCGGGTGCATCGCCCCGCCTATCCCGATTTCGTCTCCCTGCGCGAAGTGGATGCCAGTGGCCAGGTGGTGCGCGAGCACCGCTTCATGGGGCTCTATACCTCCAGTGTCTACAACGACAGCGTGCGCGAGATCCCCTATATCCGCCGCAAGGTCGACGAGGTGCGCCGCCGCGCCGATTTCGACAGCAGCGCCCACCTGGGCAAGGAGCTGGCCCAGGTCCTTGAAGGCCTGCCGCGGGACGATCTGTTCCAGACCCCGGTGGACGATCTCTTCAGCACCGCCATGGCCATCGTACAGATCCAGGAACGCAGCAAGGTTCGCGTCTTCCTGCGCCGCGATCCCTATGGCCAGTTCTTCTATTGCCTGGCCTATGTGCCGCGCGACATCTATTCCACCGAAGTCCGCCTGCGCATGCAGCAGATCCTCATGGATCGTCTGCATGGCACCGACTGCGAGTTCTGGACCTTCTTCTCCGAGTCCGTGCTGGCGCGGGTACAGTTCATCCTGCGCGTCGATCCGCTGCAGCCGCAGGACGTCGATCCGGCGCGCCTGGAGCAGGAGATGGTGCAGGCCTGCCGCAGTTGGAAGGACGATTTCGCCAGCCTGATGGTGGACAGCTTCGGCGAAGCCCAGGGCACTTCCATCCTGGCCGACTATCCGCTGGGCTTCCCGGCCGGCTACCGCGAGCGCTTCGCGCCGCACCTGGCCGTGGTTGACATGCGTCACCTGTTGGCCCTGAATGACGAGCGGCGCCTGGCCATGGGCTTCTACCAGCCGCTGACCCAGACCGGTGACAATGTCCTGCATTGCAAGCTCTATCACGCCGACACGCCCCTGGCGCTGTCGGACGTGCTGCCGATCCTGGAAAACCTCGGCCTGCGCGTGCTCGGCGAATTCCCCTACGAGCTGCGCCATCGCAATGGCCGCCGCTACTGGATCCATGACTTCGCCTTCACTACCGTGGCTGGCCTCGAGCTGGACCTGCAGCAACTCAATGACACCTTCCAGGACGCCTTCGTCCAGGTGGTGGACGGCCAGGCGGAAAACGACAGCTTCAACCGCCTGGTGCTGACCGCCGGGCTGCCCTGGCGTGACGTCGCGGTCCTGCGCGCCTATGCCCGCTATCTCAAGCAGATCCGCATCGGTTTCGACATCGGCTACATCGCCGCCACCCTCAACGCCCACGTCGACATCGCCCGGGAACTGGTGCGGCTGTTCCGCATGAAGTTCTACCTGGCGCGGCGCATGACCAGCGAAGACCTGGACGACAAGCAGCAGCGTCTGGAGCAGGCCATCCTCAGTGCCCTCGACGACGTCGCGGTGCTCAACGAAGACCGCATCCTGCGGCGCTACCTGGACCTGATCAAGGCGACCCTGAGAACCAACGTGTTCCAGGCCGATGCCGCTGGCAAGCCCAAGGCCTACTTCAGCTTCAAGCTCGATCCCAAGGCCATTCCCGAATTGCCGCGCCCAGTGCCGCGCTACGAGATCTTCGTCTACAGCCCACGGGTGGAAGGGGTGCACCTCAGATTCGGCAACGTCGCCCGCGGCGGCCTTCGCTGGTCGGATCGCGAAGAGGACTACCGCACCGAGGTGCTGGGCCTGGTAAAGGCGCAGCAGGTGAAGAACTCGGTGATCGTCCCGGTGGGCGCCAAGGGCGGCTTCGTCCCACGGCGCCTGCCCACCGGCGGGTCCCGTGACGACATCCAGGCCGAGGCCATCGCCTGCTACCGCATCTTCATCAGCGGCCTGCTGGACATTACCGACAACCTCAAGGACGGCGAAGTAGTGCCGCCGGCTGCGGTGGTGCGCTACGACGGCGACGATCCCTACCTGGTGGTGGCGGCCGACAAGGGCACCGCGACCTTCTCCGATATCGCCAACGGCATCGCTCGGGACTACGGTTTCTGGCTCGACGACGCCTTCGCTTCCGGTGGCTCGGCGGGTTACGACCACAAGAAGATGGGCATCACCTCGCGGGGCGCCTGGGTCAGCGTGCAGCGCCACTTCCGGGAACGCGGCATCGATGTGCAGACCGATCCGGTCACCGTGGTGGGCATCGGCGACATGGCCGGCGACGTCTTCGGCAACGGTCTCTTGCGTTCGCGCAGCCTGGAGCTGGTGGCGGCCTTCAACCACCTGCACATCTTCATCGATCCCAATCCGGACGCCGAGCGCAGCTATGTCGAGCGCGAGCGGCTGTTCAACCTGCCGCGCTCCAGCTGGACGGACTATGACGCCAGCCTGATTTCCCAGGGCGGCGGTATCTTCCCGCGCAGCGCCAAGCGCATCGCCATCAGCCCCGAGATGAAGGCGCGTTTCGATCTGCAAGCCGATCACCTGACGCCCAACGAGTTGATCAACGCCCTGCTCAAGGCACCGGTGGACCTGATCTGGAACGGCGGCATCGGCACCTACGTCAAGGCCAGCTTCGAAACCCACGCCGATATCGGCGACAAGGCCAACGACGCCCTGCGCGTGGACGGCTGCGACCTGCGCGCCAAGGTGATCGGCGAGGGCGGCAACCTGGGCATGAGCCAGCTGGCACGGGTGGAGTTCGGCCTGCACGGCGGCGCCTGCAACACCGACTTCATCGATAACGCCGGGGGCGTGGACTGCTCCGACCACGAGGTCAACATCAAGATCCTGCTGGGCGATGTGGTCTCCGCTGGCGACATGACCGTCAAGCAGCGCAACACCCTGATGGGCGAGATGACCGACGAGGGCGGCGAACTGGTGGTCGCCAACAACTACATGCAGACCGGTGCCCTGTCCCTGGCGGAATACCGGGCGCGCACCCACCTGGCCGAATACCAGCGGCTGATCGTGGATCTCGAAGGGCGTGGCAAGCTGGATCGTACCCTCGAATTCCTGCCCAGTGACGAGGTGCTGGCCGAGCGCGCCGCCAAGGGGCAGGGGCTGACCCGCTCCGAGCTGTCGGTGCTGATCTCCTACAGCAAGATCGACCTCAAGGAGCAGTTGCTGGCCTCTTCGATGCCGGACGACGACTACCTCGCCCGGGACATGCAGGGGGCCTTCCCGCAGCGCCTGACCGAGCAGTTCCCCGAAGCCATGGCGCGCCATCGCCTCAAGCGCGAGATCGTCGCCAACCAGATCGCCAACGACCTGATCAACCACATGGGCATCACCTTCGTGCAGCGCCTGTGCGAATCCACCGGCATGAGCGCGGCCGATGTCGCCCGTGCCTATGTGGTGATGCGCGATGTGCTGCATCTGCCGCACTGGTGGCGTCAGGTGGAGGCCTTGGATCATCAGGTGCCGGCCGATCTGCAGTTGCGCCTGATGAGCGAACTGATGCGCCTGGGGCGGCGGGCGACCCGCTGGTTCCTGCGCAGTCACCGCAGCGGCCTGGATGCCGGCGCCGTGGCGGCGTTCTTCGGACCGCGTATCGCTGCGTTGGGCGTACGTCTGGACGAGTTGCTGCAGGGCGAACCGCGCCAGGACTGGGAGGAACGCTTCCGCGCCTACACTGAGGCGGGCGTGCCCGAATTGCTGGCCCGGGTCGTGGCCGGAACCAATCACATCTATACGCTGCTGCCGGTGATCCAGGCGGCGGAGGTCACCGCCCAGGATCCACTTGAAGTGGCGGCCACCTGGTTCGCCGCGGGCGATGTGCTGGACCTGGCCTGGTATCAGCAGCAACTCAACCAGCTGCCGGTCGCCAATGCCTGGCAGGCCTTGGCGCGGGAGGCATTCCGCGATGAGGTGGATCTGCAGCAGCGCACCATCACCATCGCCATGCTCAATCTGAGCGAGGCGCCCAACGATCCGGAGGCGCGGCTCTCGCTGTGGCTGGAACGGCATCGGGCGGCGGTGGAGCGATGGCGTGGTCTGCTGGTGGATCTGCGCAATGCCAGTGGTCAGGACTATGCGATGTACAGCGTCGCCAGTCGTGAACTGGCAGATTTGGCCAGCAGCAGCCTCTGAGGTGAAGGGTGTCCGCGAGTGGGTTTTGCGGGCGCCCTGATCTGACAGCCTAATAGAGAAGGCGGCGTACCCTCGGGTGCGCCGCCTTTTTTACTGTCGGGAGCAGGTCAGGGGTTCGGTTGCGTCGTGGGCGTCTTGACGGCGCTCAGCCCTTGTAACAACGCCTGGTGAAAACGTGTTGGCGCCTGCATCTGAGGCGCATGACCCAGGTCATCGAATTCCACCAGGGTCGCCTGGGGAATGCGCTTCGCCGCCGCCTTGCCCAATTCGGGATAATGACCCAGGCGCGCCTTGATCTCGGGCGGTGCCGCATCCTTGCCAATGGCGGTGGTATCGCGCTGACCGATCAGCAGCAGGGTCGGCATACGCAACTGCGCGAATTCATAGACCACCGGCTGGCTGTAGATCATGTCGTAGATCAGGGCTGAGTTCCACGCCACTCGCTCCTTGCCCGGCCCGTTGTTGAGACCCGCGAGCATGTCGACCCAGCGGTCGTAGTCCGGCGACCATTGGCCGGCGTAGTAGGTGCTGCGCTCGTAGTCGCGGATGGCGTCGGCGGAGGTCTTGAGTTCCCGGGCATACCACTGATCGACGCTGCGATAGGGCACGCCCAGTGTCTTCCAGTCTTCCAGGCCGATGGGGTTGACCAATACCAGCTGTTCGGTGGCCTGGGGATAGAGCAGGGCGTAGCGGGTCGCCAGCATACCGCCCGTCGAATGACCGATCAGGGTCGCCCGGGCGATGCCCAGGTGATCGAGCAGGGCGCGGGTGTTGGCGGCCAGTTGCTGGAAGCTGTACTGGTAGTGCGCCGGCTTGCTGGATTTGCAGAAACCGATCTGGTCCGGCGCCACGATCCGATAGCCGGCAGCGCTCAGCACCTGGATGCTTTGTGCCCAGGTGCCGGCGCAGAAGTTCTTGCCGTGCAGCAGAACCAGGGTCCGGCCGTTCGGTTTTCCGCTCGGCGCGACGTCGAGATAGGTCATTTCCAACGCTTGGCGCTGGGAGTCGAAGCTGAAAGTCTTGACCGGAAAGTCATAGTCGAAGCCTTCGAGACGTTCGCCATAGACGGGCTCCGCCTGGATGACGGGGCTCAGCAGCAGGGCAGCCAGGGGCAAGGCGAGGCGCAGGGACATGGACGGAAATCCTGGGGCTAAACCAGCTCCGACCGGAGGCCGTGGGAGAAGATTCCGGATTCACCCGAAAGGGCGGTGCCCGCTGAACCCGACACCCGGGGTGCGCGCCGTTTTGCTTCGCCTCCTGTCCTGGGTCTGATAGTCTGGATGACCTTTGTTTCCGTTTCGGCGCACGCCTTCCCCTGCGCCTCTTTCCGATCACACGAGGTTCCCGGTTTGGCGCTCGAGTCACCTTCCAAGACGCAGCCCGACGCTCTGGCCGATTGCGCCAACGAGCCGATCCATCTTCCCGGCAGTATCCAGGAACATGGCTTCCTGTTCGCCGTGGAAGAGCCGGATCTGCGCATCGTCCAGGCCAGCGCCAATGTGCGTGAGTACCTCGGGGTCGCCGTGGAGGAGGTACTGGGTCGCACCCTCGGCGAATGGTTGCCGGACCATGACCTGCCCGCCATGCTCGATGCCCTGACCCAGGAAGAGCAGAATCCCATCTATCAGGGCGACGTGACCCTGGGTCCTCGGCAGAAGACCTTCGCCCTGTTCATGCATCGCTTTGGCGGGGTGCTGATCGTCGAGTTCGAGGCGCCGGTGGACAGTCGCCTCGGGCTCAACACCCTCTATCCCATGGTGCGGGTGTTCATCGAGCAGTTGCACCAGGCCGAGACCGTGGATGCCATCGCCAAGCTGGCGGTGCGTGAAGCCAAGCGCATTTCCGGCTTCGACCACACCATGATCTATCGCTTCGACGAGGACGGCCATGGTCAGGTGCTGGCGGAGGAGTGCGATCCCGGCGTACCCAGCTACCTGGGGCTGAGGTTTCCTGCTTCGGACATTCCGGCCCAGGCCCGGCGCCTGTATCTGGCCAACCGTATCCGGGTGATCGGCAACGCCTACTACCAGCCCTCGCCGTTGCAGCCGCAGACCAATCCGCTGACGGGCCAGCCGCTGGACCTCAGCTTCGCGCAACTGCGCAGCGTGTCGCCGGTGCACCTGCAGTACATGAGAAACATGGGCACCCTGGCGTCCATGTCCGTCTCCATCGTGGTGGGCGACCGCCTCTGGGGCCTGGTGCTCTGCCATGATCGCCAGCCGCAGCGGGTGTCCTTCCAGACACGGACCGCCTGCGAGTTGTTCGGCCGGGTGCTGTCGCTGCAGATCGACGCCGCCGAGACCCATGCGGAATCCGACCGCCGCTTGGCCCTGCGCCAGTCCATGGTGCAGATGCTCTCGACCATGGCCGACCGCGACAGCGTCTGCCAGGGGCTGCTGGAGCTGCCCCAGGTCTATCTGGATTTCGCCCGGGCCCAGGGCGCCGCCATCATCTCCTCCGACGGAACCGAGCTGATCGGCCAGGTGCCGCCGCGCGAGGTGGTGGATAGCCTGGTCGAGTGGCTGTCGGTCAACGTCAAGGATCATTACGTCACCGATAACCTGGCCAAGGACATCGCCGAGCTGCCCCAACTGGCCCAGCATGCGGCCGGGATCCTCGCCGTACCCATTTCCGAATTGCATTCTCACTACCTGATCTGGTTCCGCAGCGAATTGGTGCAGGTGGTCAATTGGGCCGGGCGCCCGACCAAGCAGGAAGGCAGCGACGGACGCCTGTCGCCACGGCAGAGCTTCGTGCTCTGGCAGGAGACGGTGCGCGGGCTGTCGCTGCCCTGGTCGCCGCTGGAGCTGGAAAGCGCCATCGAGCTGCGCAACGCCGTTCGCGGGATCGTCCTGCGCAAGGCTGAGGAGATGGCCGAGCTGGCCGAGGAGCTGCAACGCAGCAACAAGGAACTGGCAGCCTTTTCCTACAGCGTGTCCCATGACCTGCGCGCGCCGCTGCGCCATATCGCCGGCTATGCCGAGCTGCTGGGCGATATCGAAGGAGGCAAGCTGTCCGATCGGGGGCGGCGCTTCCTGGAAAACATCGGCTCCTCGGCGCGCTTCGCCGGCAGCCTGGTCGACAATCTGCTGAGTTTCTCGCAGATGGGGCGGGCGGCGATCCGCTACTCCGACGTCAATCTCACCGCCCTGGTGGAAGCCATCCGCGAAGAGATGGCGCCGGACTATGCCGAGCGACAGGTGGAATGGCACCTTGGCCCCCTGCCCGTGGTCATCGCCGATGCCGCCTTCGTTCATCTCGCCTTGCGCAATCTGCTGGCCAATGCCATCAAGTACAGTCGCTATGAAGAACCCGCGGTGATCGAGATCGGCACCTTGCCGAGCGATTCCGAAGACATCATCTTCGTTCGCGACAATGGCGTCGGCTTCAATATGGACTACGTGGGCAAGCTGTTTGGCGTCTTCCAGCGCCTGCACCATGCTGACGAATTCGAAGGGGTCGGCATCGGGCTGGCCAGTGTCAGACGCATCATCGAGCGCCATGACGGTCGCGTTTGGGCAGAGGGCGCCATAGGCGAGGGCGCTACCTTCTACTTCGCCCTTCCCAAGCAACGACCGTCGCCGGTACACAAAAGGTAGTTCTGTTCATGCTCAAACCCATTGTACTGGTCGAAGACAATCCGCACGATCTGGAGCTCACCCTGGTGGCTCTGGAGCGCAGCCAGTTGGCCAATGATGTCGTGGTGCTGCGTGATGGCGCCGAGGCGGTCAGTTATCTGCTCAGGCGCGAGCCCTATGCCGATCGCGAGCCGGGCAATCCCGCCGTGATGCTGCTGGATCTCAAGCTGCCCAAGGTCGATGGCCTGGAGGTGCTGGAACTGGTACGGCGTACCCCCGAGCTGTGCAGCATTCCCGTGGTCATGCTGACTTCGTCACGGGAAGAGCCCGATCTGGAGAAGGCCTACGAGCTCGGGGTGAACGCTTACGTGGTCAAACCGGTCGAGTTTCGTGATTTCGTCGCCGCGATCAGCGATCTCGGCGTATTCTGGGCCGTGCTCAATGAGCCACCCCCCGGATCGCGACGTGTCGCTCGGCGGACTGGCCGCTAGCGAGTGAAGATCAGTTCATCCGTAGCCGGTCATCCGCGACCGGTAGACATGCACGACCCGGCTCCCCTGAGCGAACAGATCCAAGGCCGACGTCCGTTTATGCCTCTCTCGAAACAGATCAAGATCCTGCTGGTGGAGGACAGCAAGCTCGATGCCGAGCTGATCCTGATCGAGCTGGAAAGACACGGCTTCGAGCTGCAATCCAAGATCGTTTATGAGCGTACCGGCCTGACCCTGGCGCTGAGCCAGCAGACCTACGACATCATCCTCTCCGACATCATCCTGCCGGGCTTCTCGGGGGCCGAGGCCCTGCGTGTGGCGCGGGCGCTGGCGCCGGAAACGCCCTTCATCTTCGTCTCGGGCATCTTCGGTGAGGTGCACGCCGTAGAGATGATGCGCCTGGGTGCCAACGACTATGTGCTCAAGCAGAGCATGGAGCTCCTGGCCAAGGCCGTCGAACGGGCCCTGCTGGTGGTGCACGAACGCCGCGAGCGCCGCCGGGCCGAAGAGGCCCTGCACAGTCTCGAAGTCAGGTCGCGCCTGGCCATGGACGCCTCGCGCCTGGGCATGTGGGAATACCTGCCGATCAGCCGCACCTTGGTCTGGGACGAGCGCTGCAAGGCCATGTTCGGCCTGCCGGCCGATGCGGTGGTCGATCTCGAGGTGTTCGCCCGCCTGTGCGGCAGCGATGGCCTCGAACGCTTCCTCGACATCGTCCGCCAGGCGGGTGCCGACGAGCGCGACGACGACTATCGCAGCGAGTACCGCATCCGCCTGGACAACGGCACCCAGCGCTGGGTCGAGACCCGCGGTCAGCCCTTTTTCGATGCTGGCGTCTGCACCCGTTTCCTGGGCGTGATGCTCGACATCACCCAGCAGCGCGATGCCGCGGAAAAGCTCGAACGACTCAACGTCAGCCTTGGCGAGCGCGTCGAGGAACGCACCCGGGAGCGTGATCGGACCTGGGATCTCACCCGCGATCTGCTGCTGGTGTGCAAGCCGGATGGCACCCTGGTGGCGCTGAATCCGGCCTGGGAGGAAAATCTCGGCTGGTCCCGGATGCAACTGCTCGATTCCTCGCTGCTGGCGCTGGTGCATCCCGACGAACGCTACCTCACCGACAACGAACTCAAGCAACTGGCCAGCCGTGCGATCAGCCAGCGCTTCGTCAACCGTATCCGTCACCGTGACGGCAGCTATCGCTGGATTTCCTGGACGGCGGTACCGGATGCCGGCATGACCTATTGCTCCGGTCGCGACATCTCTTCGGAAGTCCTGGCCATGGAGGAGCTGGCCGCGGCAAATCGCCAGTTGCGCGAACAGATCGACGAGCGCGAGCGGGTGGAAGCCACCCTGCAGCAGATGCAGCGGCTGGAGGCCGTGGGTCAGCTCACCGCGGGCGTGGCCCATGACTTCAACAACCTGCTTACCGTAGTGCTCAGCAGCGCCAGCTTCCTCGAACGTGACCTGACCCGCCTGGAAGCCAGTGACAAAACCCAAGGACGGGTGCAGAACATTCGCGAAGCCGGAGAGCGGGGCGCCAAGCTCACCGCCCAGCTGCTGGCCTTTTCCCGCCGCCAGCGCCTGGCACCCAAGCCGGTCAAGCTCAACGAAACCGTCGAGGGTATGCTCGAACTGTTGCGCAGCACCATGGGCGGCAGCGTCTGGATCGAGACCCATCTGCGCGCCGACTGCTGGCACGCCCTGGTCGATCCGACCCAGATCGAGCTCATCATCCTCAACCTGGCGATCAACGCCCGGGATGCCATGGCGGTCGGTGGCACCCTGCGGCTGAGCACCTCCAACCAGACCATCAGCGAGCCGCCCCAGCGGCCCGAAGAGCCCGAGCCCGGCGAGTACGTGCTGCTGGCCGTACAGGATTCCGGCACCGGCATGAGCGAAGAGGTGCTGGCCAAGGCCTTCGAGCCCTTCTTCACCACCAAGGAGGTGGGCAAGGGTTCCGGTCTGGGCCTGGCCCAGGTGTTCGGCTTCGCCAAGCAATCCGGCGGTGGCGTGCGCATCGAGACACAGATGGGTGCGGGGACCACGGTGCTGGTCTATCTGCCGCGTACCGAGGCCGACGAAGCCCTGGATCCGGTCGGTGCACCGACGCTCGGCCGTGACGAGCAGGCCGCTGAACGACGCATCCTGCTGGTCGACGATGACCACGCGGTGCGCAACGTGACGGCCGCCCTGCTGGCCGATCTCGGCTATCAGGTGGTTGAGGCCAGCAATGGCTTCGCCGCCCTGAGCGCCCTGGAGCGTGATCCGCAGATCGACCTGCTGCTGGCCGACTTCGCCATGCCCGGCATGAACGGTGCCGAACTGGCCCGCCAGGTGCGCAAGCGACTGCCGCAGTTGCCAGTGGTCTTCATCACCGGTTATGCCGAACTGGGCGAGCTCGATCCCGAACAGTCTTTCATCGTACCCAAGCCCTTTCGCGAGGCGGACCTGGCAGCGCGGCTGCAGGCAGCCCTGCGCGGCGAGAAGCCCCAGCCTTCGCCCATCTGAAGGCCGCTGTCCAGACGAGGTATTTGCGTGTCCACCATCCGTGAAATGTTGCGCGCCGAGGGCGGTGCCCTGCACGAGCAGGTCGATGCGACCTTCGGCCGCTATGCGCTGCAGACCCGGCCCCATTACACCGCCTTCCTGCAGGCCCATGCCCAGGCCCTGACCGGACTCGAAGCGCTGCTGGAGCGCTCCGGCGTCCAGCGCCTGCTGCCGGATTGGGCGGAGCGTCGGCGTACCCGGGTGCTGGGCGAGGATCTGCGGCGACTCGAGGCGGATCAGCCCGAGCCCGTCGCCTTCGAGCGCCTGCTCGACGAAGGCGAATGCTGGGGGGTGGCCTATGTCCTGGAAGGGTCCCGGCTGGGGTCGCGACTGCTGGATCGCCATGCCGGCGAGAGCCCGGACCAGGCGGTGCGCGACGCTCGAGCCTATCTGGGACATGTACCGCCCAAGGGCGCCTGGCCGGCATTTCTGGAGCGCCTGGACGCCGCAGGCGGCGACGCGAGCCTGCACCCGGCGATGCTGGCGGGCCAGCGCCTGGCCTTCGAGGTCTTCCTGGCGGCGGGACAGCGTCATGCGCCCGCTGTTGCAACGTCCTGAGCCGGTCCTAAAGCGCCTTCAGGTAGCCGATCACCTCGGCGGCGCCCAGGCGGTGGAGGATCTCGGCGAGCAACCGGGCGCTCGCCACCTCGTTGGGCAGGAGCAGCCATTCCAGATCCTGCCCCGGTGCGGGCAGCGGTAGACGGGCATAGTCGAGCCGCAAGCCCAGCAGCACCTGGATGAAATCCGGGTGGTTCCAGACGGCGTTGGGCAGGGCATAGAGGGCGAAGGCCTGCTGCAGGCGCTCGATGGCCGACGGGTCCAGGCGCAGGCGCCGGATCTGCGCCGGCACTTCCACGGCGAGGCCGCGGATGCGCGCATAGGCGACGATGCTGGCAAAGGCCAGGGTGGTGGCCGCATCGTTTTCCAGGAACAGCCGGTCACCCCGCCAACTGGCCTGGCGCAGGCGCAGAGGCTGCTCCGCGGAAAGATTCGGCAAGGTCCGATAGAGCGCCGCCTGAAAATCCCGATAACCGATGATCCGGACCTGCTCGCGGGCCGCAGGCAGGGCGGCCAACTCTTCGAGTTGCACCGCCGCGTCCAGGCTGTGGTCACCGAGCCGCTGGCAGAGCCCCTCCAGGCTGCGCAGGTCCAAGGCGGTGACTTGCAGGGTGTCGGCGACCACCAGTCGACTCAGGAGGGCATGGGCCCTGTCCTTGATCTCCTGGGTCGGACCGGACAAGGCGCCACGTGGCAGGCCAAGAAGCAGGTGCAACGGGTGGCCGTCGTCCCACCATAGACTGTCTTTTGGCGCCGGCAGGGGGACGAAGGCATCGGCCAGGCGCTCCAGGCAACGCTGGATCCGGCGGCTGGCCAGGGAAGGACGCAGATGCAAGGCCAGTGAAGACCAGGGGCTGCCCAGGAGGTTGGCACCGTTGCTCATGAGGTCTCCGGGGCGGATAGGAACTGCACGACTGATTCTAGCGTGGCAATGACTGCGTTATCGTCAAATGATTCCCGAAAGGTAGGATCTTTTGTGCGAGTGACCGCCTGAGTCCGGAGCGAGCGACGTATGGCCGGTGGCAAGCCTGTATAATGCGCGCTTTCTGAATTGCCTGTGAGTCCGCCATGTACGACGCGCTCCGTCCTCTGCTTTTCAAAATGTCTCCCGAAGGGTCGCACGATCTGGCGCTGGACCTGATCGGCGCCGCGGGGCGTCTGGGCCTGAGCGGTCTCGGCCGGCGGCCGGGCCGGCTGCCGGTCCAGGTCATGGGGCTGGAGTTTCCCAATCCGGTGGGCCTGGCCGCTGGCCTCGACAAGAACGGCGCCGCCATCGATGGCTTCGCCGGCCTGGGCTTCGGCTTCCTCGAGATCGGCACCGTCACGCCGCGGCCGCAGCCGGGCAATCCCAAGCCGCGGCTGTTCCGCCTGGAACAGGCGGATGCCATCATCAACCGCATGGGTTTCAATAATGCGGGTGTCGATGCCTTGATCGAACGGGTCAAGGCGGCACGCTTCCAGGGTGTGCTGGGGATCAACATCGGCAAGAACGCCAGCACCCCGGTGGAACGGGCGGTCGACGACTACCTGATCGGTCTGGAGCGAGTCTATGCCCATGCCAGCTACATCACCGTGAACGTGAGTTCGCCCAATACGCCCGGCCTGCGCAGCCTGCAGTTCGGCGATGCGCTCAAGAGCCTGCTGGAAGCCCTGCGTCAACGTCAGGAAGACCTGGCGCTCCAGCATGGCCGACGCGTGCCCATCGCCATCAAGATCGCCCCGGACATGACCGATGACGAAATCGTGTTGACCGCCCAGGCGATTCGCGACGCCGGAATGGATGCCATCATCGCCACCAACACCACCCTGGGACGTGAGGGGGTCGAGAATCTGCCCTACGCGGCCGAGGCCGGTGGTCTGTCGGGCGCGCCGGTGCGGGCAAAGAGCACCCATGTGGTGCGGGTCCTGGCGGGCGAACTGGGAGGTCGGTTGCCGATCATCGCGGCGGGCGGGATTCTGTCGGGGGAAGATGCGGCGGAAAAGATCGCCGCGGGCGCCAGCCTCGTGCAGCTGTACAGTGGTTTCATCTATCGCGGACCGGCGCTGATCCGTGAAGCGGTGGATGCGATCGCCGCAGCGCGCCCTTGAGGGGAAAGGGGGCTCGCTGGGAGCCCCCGTGGGACCTCTGGTCCCTGATCCTGGGAGAGGATCTGACTGGAAAAAAACCAGAACGCTGTGGAAGCCCCGGGCTTCCGCTAGTGAAATCGAATTAGCCTACGGCTTGAAGTTGATTCATGCGTTGAAGACCGGCGGTGCCTACGTAGCCGTCCCATTGGTCGCTACGGCCCTCACGCCAGCCGCTGAGCCAGGCTTGCCGAACGGCGTCCTGGGTGAAGGGGCAGAGGTCCCGCGATTTGCCCACAATGCCGTGCTGATAACCACGCTGGAAAGCTCGTTCCATTGGATCACGCTTGAGTCTTCTCATAGGGTAGTGCCCTCGTAGGTTGACTTGCAGATTGTCCATGGCCCGTTGCAGGCCTGGATGCCAGAGCCGGCGTCCTGGCATCCGCCCCGCACCTTCGCGCTGCGGGTGGTCAATTACTAACCAAAGGTGCGCTGGCTGGGAACGACCTTTTAGCTATAAGCCGTAACCTAATCGAAATGAAATGGCGATAAACCGCCGTTGGAATGCCGTCACTGCGGCTTGTTGAGACGCAGTCAAACTTTCTTCGAAGGGGCTCCCGCTGTAGGTCAATCCGACCAAAGGCAGACAACTCCCTTCCGCTAGCCAATGGATTCAACGATGTCCGCGATGCAACAACTCATCCTCACCTGTCCCAAGGGGCTCGAGACCCTGCTGCTGGAAGAGGCCCAGGGGCTCGGTCTGCAGGAAGCCCGTAGCCAGACCGCGGCGGTGCGCGGCGAGGCGAGTCTCGCGGATGCCTACCGCCTGTGCCTCTGGTCGCGCCTGGCCAACCGAGTGCTGCTGGTGCTGGCCCGCTTTCCGGTGGAAGACCCCCAGGGGCTCTACCTAGGTGTGCATGGTGTGGAGTGGGAAGAGCATTTGGCGCCCACTGGCACCCTGGCGGTGGGTTTCAGCGGTCAGGGCGCCGGCATCGACAACACCCACTTCGGCGCCCTCAAGGTCAAGGACGCCATCGTCGACCGTCTGCGCGAGCGTACCGGGCAGCGCCCCACGGTCGACAAGGTCGCGCCCGATTTGCGCGTGCACCTGCACCTGGAGCGTGGCCAGGCCATCCTCTCGCTGGATCTTTCCGGCCAGAGTCTGCATCAGCGTGGCTATCGCCTGCAGCAGGGGGCGGCACCCCTCAAGGAAAACCTGGCGGCCGCCGTGCTGATCCGCGCCGGCTGGCCCGCGCTGGCGGCGGCCGGCGGCGCGCTCGCCGACCCCATGTGCGGGGTGGGCACCTTCCTGGTCGAGGCCGGCCTGATGGCCGCGGACATCGCGCCCAACCTGCGCCGCGAGCGCTGGGGCTTCTCCGCCTGGCTGGGCCATGTGCCCGCCCTCTGGCAGCAACTGCACCAGGAAGCCGAGGCGCGTGCCGCCGCCGGCCTGGCCAAGACACCGCTGTGGATTCGCGGCTACGAAGCCGATCCACGATTGATCCAGCCGGCGCGCAACAATATCGAGCGGGCCGGTCTGTCCGAGTGGATCAAGGTCTACCAGGGCGAGGTGGCCAGTTTCGAGCCGCGTCCGGACAAGGGCCAGACCGGCCTGGTGATCTGCAATCCGCCCTATGGCGAGCGCCTGGGCGATGAAGCCAGCCTGCTGTACCTCTACCAGAATCTCGGCGAGCGACTGCGCCAGGCCTGTCTGGGCTGGCGTGCGGGGGTCTTTACCGGCGCGCCCGAGCTGGGCAAGCGCATGGGCATTCGCAGCCACAAGCAATACGCCTTCTGGAACGGCGCCTTGCCCTGCAAGTTGCTGATGTTCGAGGTCGAAACCCGCCAGTTCGTCACCGGCAGCCGCAGTGGCGAGCGTTCGGCCAGCACCCAGGCAGCGGAACCGGCCAAGCTCAGCGAGGGCGGGCAGATGTTCGCCAACCGCCTGCAGAAGAACCTCAAGCAGCTCGGCAAGTGGGCACGCAACCAGGGTGTGCAGTGCTATCGCCTCTATGATGCCGACATGCCCGAGTACGCGGTGGCCGTGGACCTCTATGGCGATCGGGTGCATGTGCAGGAATACGCGCCGCCGCGCTCCATCGATCCGGAGAAAGCCCAGGCCCGCCTGCTCGATGCCCTGGCGGCCATCCCCCAGGCGCTGAACATCGATCCGGCTCTGGTCGTGGTCAAGCGCCGCGAGCGGCAGAGTGGCACCAAGCAGTACGAACGCCAGGCCGCCCAGGGTGAATTCCTGCAGGTGGAGGAAGCGGGCGCCAAGCTGCTGGTGAACCTCACCGATTACCTGGACACCGGTCTGTTCCTGGATCACCGCCCGCTGCGCCTGCGGCTACGCCAGGAGGCCCAGGGCAAGAGATTCCTCAATCTGTTCTGCTACACCGGCGCCGCTACCGTGCAGGCCGCGGTGGGCGGCGCGCGCAGCACCACCAGCGTCGACCTGTCGCGGACCTACCTGGACTGGGCACGCCGCAACCTGGCGCTCAACGGCTTTTCCGAACGGCACCGCCTGGAGCAGGGCGATGTGCTGCATTGGCTGGAGAACGATCGCGGTGAATACGATCTGATCTTCGTCGACCCGCCAACCTTCTCCAACTCCAAGCGCCTGGAGGGGGTGTTCGATGTCCAGCGCGACCACGTCGCGCTCATCGATTCGGCCATGGCCCACCTGAGCCGCAACGGCGTGCTGTACTTCTCCAACAACTTCCGCAAGTTCGAGCTGGACGCAGGTCTCGCCGAACGCTATCGCGTCGAAGAGATCACCGCCAGCACCCTGGATCCGGATTTCGCGCGCAATCCCAAGATCCACCGCGCCTGGCGCCTCAGCCTGCAATGAGGACGCCAGGCGGCTGAACTGCCGCTGAACGGGTCCGCCCTCGAAAGTCCCAGGGTGTGACCCGGCGCAATCCAGCCTTGACCCGCTGATTCCCAGCCTGCCCACGCCGTCCACAATGACGGCGCGGCGCACGGCCGTGATCAGCGGGGCGAGGAGGGGCAGGTTTTACAATGCTGGTTTCATTGCAGGCACTCAGGGCTCTGGCCGCCTGGCTGGTGGTCTTCCATCACTTCATGCAGGTGTTCTTCGATTTCCACGCCGACAGCCTCGGCGGCCATCTGCTCTCCACCCGGGGACAGGTCGGGGTCGATATCTTCTTCGTGCTCAGCGGCTTCGTGATCTACCTGTCCACCGCGGGCCGATCGCTCAGGCGCAGCACCTTCCTCTGGCACCGCATTGCCCGCATCGTCCCGGCCTATTGGCTGTACACCGCGGTGACGGCGCTGATCCTCTATCTGGCCAGCGACGTGATGCCCATCTATGGCGTCGCCGCCCGTGAACTGCTGCTCTCGCTGTTCTTCATTCCCAGCGAGAACCCCGCGGGCTTCGGCCATTATCCAATCCTGCCGGTGGGCTGGACGCTCAATTTCGAGATGCTGTTTTACCTGCTGTTCGCCCTGTCCTTTGGCGTGGCCGAGCGCTGGCGCATCGGCGTGGTCAGCCTGCTGGTGATCCTGGTCAGCCTGGTGCTGGCCCGCGAGTCCTTTGTCAGCAGCTTCTATCGCAATCCGATCATCTTCGAATTCCTGCTGGGCGTGAGCCTGGCCGCGCTCTATCGCCGCGGCGCCCTGCGCGGACCCAGGCCACTGGCGCTGGCGGCGGCCCTGGCGGCCCTGACCTGCCTGGTGGCCTTTCCGGCCGACCATCCCTGGCGCCTGCTGACCTGGGGCGTGCCCAGTGCGGTCCTGGTGGGCGCCTGCGTGATCCTCGAACCCTGGTTCGCCGGCTCGCGCCTGTGCCAGGCGCTGGGCGACTGGTCCTATTCGGTCTATCTGGTGCACGTCATCGTGCTCTGGCTGGGCGACTACTGGCTGCACCAGCAGTGGGGTTTCAGCCCCTACCAGACCCTGGCGGTCTGTCTCCCGGTGATCCTGCTGCTGGCCTGGGGGAGCTACGAATGGATCGAGCGACGCCTCTCCCGCACCCTGCGCCAGCTGGGCGAACGCCTGGCGGGACGGCGTCCGCAGTGGGTGGCCGGTCAGTAGGACGCGCGTTCGGCGGCGCTGAGTTCGGGCAGCAGGGCCCGACCTTCCGCCGAGGAGCGCTGGGCGGCTTCCAGCAGGGCCATCAGCGCGCAGGCCTGGGCGGGCGGGACGGGATTGGCA
>Ga0157371_10001331_pt1 | contig 25968 bp, 21 predicted proteins | sample C45metaG_FD_113462 | JGI IMG/M metagenome (GOLD analysis project Ga0157371, IMG submission 113462) | Corn rhizosphere microbial communities from Kellogg Biological Station, Michigan, USA - C4-5 metaG | ecosystem: Host-associated > Plants > Roots > Rhizosphere > Soil | place: USA: Michigan...
TATGCTTTCCTTTTTGTTCTACCAATTGCTCGATCACATTCACCGGCACATTCAATATTTTCTGCTTTCCATCTCTATCGACAACAATTTGTTTTCCTAATAAAATTTTTGCAGGAAGATCATCGAAATATTTTACAGGCTCACCGTTGATCGACTCAATCTTATCACCGTTTTGTAAACCGATTTTTTGTGACATGAGACTATCTGTAACCCAGATGCCATCTTTCACGCTTTGCATCGGCAATTTTGTTTGTCCCCAGGTAAAAAGGATCATCGCATAAATTAAAAATGCGAGCAAAACATTCATCGTAACTCCGGCTAACAAAATGATCAGTCTTTGCCACGCTGGTTTACTTCTGAACTCCCATGGCTGCGGTGGTTGATTCATTTGTTCTTTGTCCATGCTTTCATCCACCATACCGGAAATTTTTACATAACCTCCCAATGGAAGCCAGCCAATTCCATATTCAGTTTCGCCAATTTTCTTTTTAAAGATTGAAAACCACGGATCGAAAAATAAATAGAATTTCTCCACACGGCATTTGAACCATTTGGCGGTAATGTAATGTCCGAATTCATGCACGATCACTAAAATAGAAAGAGAAAAAACAAGATAGCCGATTTGTAAACCCACAGCCGGCCAATTAATTGCTAATAATGTCATAGAATTTTGATGTGCGATATTTGTACGATGTTTGCTTTTTAAACCTTAGTTTTCCAATTTTCACTTCTTCAATTGCTACATTTTTACCAAAGAAGCCGCTAAATTACGAGCCTCTCCATCGCTTTCAAAATAATCAGTAAGATTTGGCTTTTCTATATAATTTAATTTTTGAAGACACTTTTCTATCACTGCGGTAATGTCTAAAAAGCCTATGCGGTTATTTAAAAATGCCCAAACAGCAATTTCATTAGCGGCATTTAAAATACACGGAAAATTTCCTCCTTTTTCCAACGCCATTGTTGCAAGACTAAGATTGCGAAAGGTCTTAACATCCGGTTCTTCAAAAGAAAGAACGGGCATTCTTCTAAAATTAATTCGCGGATTTTCATTCGCAACTCTTTTCGGAAAAGTAAGTGCATATTGAATTGGCAATTTCATATCCGGCAATCCCATTTGTGCTTTAATACTTCCATCTTCAAACTGAACCATGCTGTGTATAATACTTTGCGGATGAATAACCACCTGTATCTGATCGGGGGAAAGATTGAAAAGCCATTTGGCTTCAATCATCTCAAGTCCTTTATTCATCAGTGTTGCAGAGTCGATTGTAATTTTTGCGCCCATCTTCCAGTTCGGATGTTGCAGTGCATGGTCGCGTTTTACATTCACCAAAAAATTAGGTTTTTTCCCAAGAAATGGACCTCCGCTTGCTGTAAGAATGATCTTCTCAATTTTGTTTCTGGTTTCGCCAACAAGACACTGAAAGATCGCTGAATGTTCACTATCAACTGGAATGATCGGAACTCTTTTTTCCACGGCCAGTTGCATTACAATGTCGCCGGCAACGACTAAAGTTTCTTTATTTGCCAACGCAATTGCTTTCCCTTTTTCTACTGCTTTTAATGTTGGCTTTAATCCTGCAAAGCCAACAATACCGGCGAGCATCATATCATAAGTATCAAAATCAGCTACTTCTTCCAAAGCGTTTTCACCTGCAAAAACTTTAATATCTGTCGATGCGAGCGCATTTTTTACATTCTCATATTTTCGCTCATCGCCTATTACTATTGCGTTTGGCTTATATTTAAGTGCTTGTTCAATGAGTAATTTGTCATTTGTTTGTGCAGTTAAAATTTCAACTTCAAACAAATCAGAATGTGCATCAATTACTTCCAAAGCCTGCGTGCCAATGGAACCAGTTGATCCAAAAATTGCAATTCGTTTTTTTATTGATTCTGGCATTTTTTCCTTCTTTAAAATATTGAATTATAGAAAATTTTCTATTAAAGAAGCTGGCAATTTACTGTAATAATTGCTGCAAAGCATCATTCACTTCTTTAAAATTAAAGCGCTGCAAAACTTTGTCCATCATCGCTTTGATCTTTTCATTTTGAAGATTGCCAATAGAGCCCTCATGAGTATGATTCAATTTCATATCAGTTTTGAAAGAATTATTTTCTACTTGCGCACCAATTTTTTTATAAGCATCGCGCAAAGGCATTCCTTTCAAAACCAGTTTATTCATTTCTTCAACAGTGAATAAATATTTATATTTTTCATCATTGAGAATGTCTTTTTTCACTTCAATGTTTTCAAACATTAAAGTTGCCATTTTGATACAATCTTTCAGGTTTTTTATAGCCGGAAAAAGATGTTCTTTTAATAATTGAAAATCGCGATGATAGCCTGAAGGGAGATTCGTGGACATCATCATGATTTCGTTGGGAAGCGCTGCAATGCGATTGCAATGCCCCCGGATCAATTCAAAAACATCAGGATTTTTTTTATGAGGCATGATGCTGCTTCCTGTTGTCAGTTCATCAGGAAAAGAAATAAATCCAAAATTCTGATTGAGAAAAATGCAGCAATCCATGCTCATACGGGCAAGCGTACACGAAATATTTGCAAGCGCTTCTGATAAAATTCTTTCTGTTTTTCCACGACTCATTTGCGCATAAACAACATTATAATTGAGCTCTTCAAAACCTAATAATTTTGTCGTTAGTTTTCTGTCAATCGGAAATGAAGAGCCAAAGCCTGCAGCGGAACCTAAAGGATTTTTATTGGTTACTTCCCATGCAGCATGAAGTGTAATTAAATCATCAACGAGACTTTCTGCATACGCGCCGAACCAAAGTCCAAAAGAAGATGGCATCGCAAGCTGAAAGTGAGTATAGCCGGGCAACAAAGCATTTTTGAACTTTTCACTTTGGTTGATGAGAAGATTAAAAAAATCATTTACCTCATGAACCAGCTCTTCAATTTCATTTCGTAAAAAAAGTTTCAGGTCAAGAATCACCTGATCGTTTCTTGAACGGGCAGAATGAATTTTTTTTCCGGCATCACCCAGTTTCCTTGTAAGAATAAATTCGACCTGCGAATGGATATCTTCCACACCTTCTTCCAAAGAAAAATTTCCTTCAATGATGTCTGTATAAATTTCTTTTAATGCTTTTTCCAATTCATGCAATTCCTCACTTGACAGTAAACCAACTTTTTCAAGCATTTTTATATGAGCCAAAGAACCGAGTATATCATAACGTGCTAAAAACAGATCAAGTTCGCGATCTTTTCCGACTGTGAATGTTTCTACTTCTTTTAATGATTCAGTATTTTTTTGCCAAAGCTTCATGTTCAATTAAAAATTAAAAATTACGAATTACGATTTTCATTTCAATGAAATTTTAATTCTTCAGTTCCTGCTTTTTGCAGTGATCTGAATTTTACCCAAAATTTTACAAATCTCTTCTGCGTCTTTTAACACGCTTTTTGCCTGTTCTTCCGATAGAAAAGAAGCAGCCTGTAATAATTTTAGCCAATAGATGGTTTCCCTTGCTTCTTTATAAGCTATGCTTAATTTAAAAATAAAATCTTTTCCGGAATGACCTCCAATTGCTTCCTCAACATTTGCTCCTATTGAAGTACCACTCCTTAAAAGTTGTTTTGAAAGGACAAACTCCCTTTTCTCATCACATAAATACTTATATAATTTTACGAGCCGTACCGCAAACGCAAAGCTTTTCTCTTGTATGATATTGTCTTGTTTCAATCGTAATTTTTAATTCGTAATTCGTAATTTTCTAACAATTGAATATACCTTTTTATTCCTTCTTTGATCTCATCTAAAAAAATAAATTCATCAGCAGTATGGCTTCTTGCAGAATCTCCGGGGCCGATTTTTAAAGAAGGAAAATCCATCAAAGCCTTGTCAGAACAGGTTGGAGAGCCATAAGATGAAATTCCCATTTTATTACCTGCCTTTACCAAAGGATGATCAGGAGAAATGAATGAGGATTTTAACCTGGTAGATCTCGGATGAACTTCACTTTGAATATTTTCTGTGATGACAGAAATAATTTCCTCAAAAGAATACAATTCATTGACTCTTATATCCACCAAAAAACTGCATTCGGATGGAACAATATTATGCGTTTTATTTTCTGTGTTGACAGCAGTAACAGCAATGTGAACAGGTCCTAAAAGAGAAGATACTTTTGGAAATCGAAAAGTGCTTAACCAATCGATATCTTTCATGGCAATATAAATAGCATTTACACCTTCATTTCTTGCTGCATGACCTGCTTTTCCATGAGCAACGCAATCCAAAACAAGTAAGCCTTTTTCAGCAACAGCCATGTTTAATAAAGTTGGTTCACCGACAATGGCGCAGTCGATTTTTGGTAATTCTTTCAATAAAATTTCTACTCCATTCTTTCCGGAAATTTCTTCTTCTGCAGTACCTGCAAAAATGATATTGAAAGGAAGATCGGTATTATAAAAATGTACAAATGCGGCAAGCAAAGAAACCAAAGAGCCGCCGGCATCATTAGAACCTAAACCAAATAATTTTCCATCTTTTTCAATTGGTTCAAAAGGGTTCAAAGTGTAGCCCTTATTGGGTTTCACGGTGTCGTGATGGGAATTTAAAAGCAGTGTATTTTTATTTTCATCAAAATATTTATTCGTTGCCCAAACATTGTTGAGAAAACGATTTGTTGGAATATTTTTTTGTTGAAGAAAAGCTTCCAAACAGCCAGCGGTTCTATCTTCTTCTTTGCTGAACGAAGGAATGGCGATTAATTGTTTTAACAGATCAATTGCATCAGAATACAAAACATCAATATTTATTTGTTTACTGCTCATTGCAAAGAAATTTTCGTTCCACCCGTTCCAGTTATTAAAGAAGATAATTGATTTGAATTTCCAATGATAACTTCGTTTACGCCTTTGTTGATTGCATCAAATGCATTATCAATTTTTGGTAAAATACCGGCGAATAATTTATTGGATTTCTTTAAAGAAAGATATTGATCAAAAGTGAGTTTAGGAATAGCAGAATCATCATCATTCACATCCAGCAATACTCCATTTTTTTCAAAACAAAAAACAAGGCTTACATTAAACAAATTTGATAAACTGGTTGAGATTACCGAAGCGATCGTGTCAGCATTTGTATTCAGAATATGTCCTTCATTATCATGTGTAAGTGGCGCTGCCACTGGTGTTAAGCCATTTTGCAAAAATAATTTCCACACTGCTGGATGGATCTTTTCTGTTTCAATATCTCCAACCCAGCCATAATCAATTTCTTTTACTTCACGTTTTTTTGCAGGCAACAAACTGGCGTCAGCACCGGTAACCCCAATCGCATTGCAATGAAGAGATTGAAGTTTTGCCACCATTTTTTTATTCAGCAAACCACCATACACCATTGTTACCAAATCAATCGTTTCATTATCCGTAATCCTTCTTCCATCCACATATTTGGATTGAATGTTTAATTGATTGCCGATCGATGTTGCAATTTTTCCACCACCATGAACTAAAATTTTCTTCTCTTCAATTGCAGCAAATTCTTTTAGGAAAGCTTCCAATTTTTCAGGATCATCAATTACGTTTCCGCCAATTTTTATAACAAAAAGTTTTTCTTTATCGTCTAAAAATTGATTCATGAGATCGAGTTTAAAATTTCAGATAAAACCGTTTGTGCAGCCCACACCCGGTTTCCGGCTTCTTCTGTAACAATGCTGTTTTTGCTATCAAGAATTTCATCACTCAATTCCACGTTTCTTCTGACAGGAAGGCAATGCATAATCTTTGCATTATTGGTTACTTCCAGTTTCTTTTGAGACAATAACCAATCATTTTCAACAGGAATTATTTTGCCATAATGTTCAAAACTGCTCCAGTTTTTTACATAAACAAAATCAGCATTGTTCAATGCATAATCCTGGTCATGAATGATGGTTGCACCTTCAGTAAATTTTTTATCCAGGTCGTAACCAGGAGGATTTGCAATTACAAAATGTGCCTTTCCCCACGCATTCATCCATTCTGAAAAACTGTTGGCAACGCACTGCGGAAGCGGCTTTACGTGAGGCGCCCATGTCAAAACAACTTTGGGTTTTGTTTTATTATTTATAGGAAGATGTTCAGAAATTGTGATGAGATCAGTAAGACTTTGCAAAGGATGAACGGTTGCGCTTTCCAGGCTGATAACAGGGATGCCACAGTATTTTACAAATTGATGCAATATTTTTTCTGCATAATCTTCTTCGCGATTTTTTAAAGAAGGAAATGTACGGATACCAAGAATATCAAAATACTTTCCGAGGATTGGCGCAGCATCTTTGATATGTTCTGCAGTCGTTCCATTCATCACTGCGCCTTCTTCAAATTCAAATGACCAGCCTTCCTGTGATGCATTAAAAACAACCGCTTCCATGCCAAGATTTTGCGCAGCAATGTGAGTGCTCAAACGTGTACGCATACTGGGATTCAGAAACAATAAGCCAATCCTTTTTCCCTTTCCCAAAGATTGATTGGATAAAGGATTTTTTTTGAAATCCAAGGCAGTTTTTATCAGATCATCAATATTCCCTGCATTATTTACCGAAAGAAAATTTTTCAATATTATAAAAGTATTTTAATGAATAATTATTAAGCGTTGACAGCAGAAACATTTTCTTTTTCTGAAATCAGAAAAGCCACTTCTTCTTTCAATGCTTTCAGAAATTTATTCGCATCATTCTTCGTTAATGCCAGAGAAGGCAATAATCTGATCACATTTGGTTTTGCTTCTCCTGTAAATATTTTATGTTTATACAAAAGATTTTTTTTCAAATCTTTCAATTCTTCAGGAACATCAAAGCCGATCATCAAACCTTTGCCCCGAACATTTTGCAATGAAGAAATTTTTGCAATTTCTTCCATTAAATAATCTCCAACTTCTCCCGCATTATTCATCAGATTTTCATTTTCCATTACTTCCAAAACCGCTACAGCAGCGGCACACGCCAGATGATTGCCGCCAAAAGTAGTTCCTAACATGGAATATTTTGGCGCTATTTCAGGAGAAATTGAAATCGCTCCAATAGGAAAACCATTTCCCATTCCTTTTGCCATCGAATAAATATCTGCCTTGATGTTTGCATCATCCTGCGAATAAAATTTACCGGTTCTTCCATAACCGCACTGAACTTCGTCGGCAATAAATATTGCGCCTGATTCAGTGCATAATTTGCGAATGAGTTGTAAGAATGATTTTGATGCAACCTTTATTCCGCCTACACCCTGGATACCTTCGACAATTACCGCACAAATTTCTTTTCCGTGATTTTCAAAGTATTCCTTCAAAACATTTTCATCGTTGAAAGGAAGAAAAATTACATTTTCTGTTTTATTGACAGGAGCTACAATTGAAGGATTATCCGTGGCAGAAACTGCAAGAGATGTTCGTCCATGAAATGATTTTGAGAAAGCAATTATTTTTTTTCTTTCATTATGAAAGGAAGCCAGTTTCAATGCATTTTCATTTGCTTCAGCACCTGAATTACAAAGGAATAATTGGTAATCATTTTTGCCGGAAACATTTCCAAGTTTATCAGCAAGTTCCTTTTGCAAAGGAATCTTTACAGAGTTGGAATAGAAGGCAATCTTCTCCAACTGATCTTCAATTCTCTTTACCCAATGAGGATGTGTATGGCCAATACTGATAACCGCATGACCACCATACATGTCCAGATATTCAACATCATTATCATCCCAAACATAAGAACCACGGGCTTTTACAATATTGATGTTGTTGATTGGATAAACGTCAAATAGTTTCATTTCTTTAGTTTTAAAACCGCTTAAGGCTTAAGGCAGAAGGCTTAGGGCAGGCAAAAGCCGTATTCGGTTTTTCCCTTTAGCTTTTAGCCTTTGGCCTTTCAGCCTCTAATTGATTTAATAAGATTAATAAGTTTCGCTTTTATTTCATTTACTTTTCTAAATCCTTCCTCAAAAGAAATTGAGAAATATAACCTAAATCGTTTAATAACAAAAAACAATATTCTACTTCCTGTGCAGAACCTAAGGCAATATCTAAAAAATGTGCAAAGTCTTTTGCTGTATTCCTTCCACATCCTTCAACAATACTTACAGCTTTATGCTATTTGCCTTGAGCTTCTTCCCTTTTGCTTTCAGCCTTTAAAAATAATTTGCTTTTAATTTCAGTCCTTCTGTTTCATTCAAACCAAACATGAGGTTCATATTTTGAACTGCCTGGCCGCTCGCACCTTTTAATAAATTATCCAACACTGAATGAACGACCAAAATATCTCCTGCTTTTTCCAAATTGATAATGCAATTATTCGTGTTCACGACTTGTTTTAAAAAGATTGGTTCTTTTGAAACTTTTGTAAACGGATGTCCGTGATAAAATTCTTCAAACGCATCATACAATTCCGGCAATGTTTCGGTGCATTTTAATTGTGAGGTAATAAAAATTCCTCTTGTAAAATCTCCACGCCATGGAACAAAATGAATGGACGGATTTTCTTTTCCTGAAACAGAATGTAAAGTTTCATTGATCTCATTCAAATGCTGATGAGTCAGGGTTTTATAAGCCTGTACATTATTTTCACGCCATGAAAAATGAGATGTTGCAGACATCGATTGTCCTGCACCGGTAGAACCTGTAATGCCCGTTGTATATACATCCTGAACAAGATTCATTTTTGCCAAAGGCAATAAACCCAATTCAATTGCTGTAGCAAAACAGCCGGGATTGGCAATGTTATCAGCATGTTTTATTTCTTCTCTTTTAATTTCAGGAAGGCCGTAAACAAATTTTCTGTTTCCTAAAACTGATTTTTCTTTCAACCGGAAATCCTGTGAAAGCGAAATGATTTTTATGTGATCCGGTATATGATTTTCTTTCAAAAATTTTAGTGAATCTCCGTGGCCAACGCATAGAAAAAGTACATCCACATCTTCGTCCATTTCTTCAGAAAAAAGCATCTCTGTTTCTCCAACTAAATCCTGGTGAACAGCGTATAACTCTTTACCAGCATTGCTTTTGCTGTGTATGTAAATTATTTCAGCAGATGGATGATTGATTAACAGTCTTATTAATTCGCCACCGGTGTAACCGGCACCGCCAATAATTCCAACTTTGATTTTATTTTTCATTTGCACTGTTTTTTACCGCATGATAAATTGCTGTCTGGTTGCCAAAGATTTTACTGAAACCTCTTACATCTTCACCGCTCCAGCCTGTATTCATTTCACCATACTTTCCAAATTTACTACTCATCAAATCAAATGGAGATTCAATGCCAATAATGTGAAAACGATACGGCATTAATTGAATGAAAACATCGCCTGTTACATTTTGCTGAGAAGAAGTAAAGAACGTTTCAATATCGCGCATTACAGGATCGAGCAATTGTCCTTCATGCAACCAGTTTCCATAAAAGTCTGCCAACTGGCTTTTCAAAGTTAATTGCCATTTGGTGAGTACATGTTTTTCCAAAGCATGATGTGCTTTGATAATGAGCATTGAAGCTGCTGCTTCAAAACCAACTCTTCCTTTAATTCCAATGATCGTATCGCCCACATGCACATCACGTCCAATTGCAAAAGGTGCTGCAATGCTCTGTAAATATTGAATCGCTTTTACCGGGTGATCCAATTTCTGATCATTCACTTCTTTCAATTCACCCTTTTTAAAATGCAATTTTATTTCTTCGGGCTCGTGCTTGCTTAATTGAGTTGGCCATGCCTCTTCAGGCAACATTCCTTTGGAAGATAACGTTTCTTTTCCTCCAACACTCGTTCCCCACAAACCTTTATTGATCGAGTAAACGGATTTTTCAAAATTCATTTTCACTCCTTTTGATTTCAGATAATCGATCTCTTCCTGCCTTGATAATTTCATATCGCGAATCGGGGTAATGATCTCAACACCTGGAATCATAATGTGGAAGATCATATCAAATCTTACCTGGTCATTTCCTGCGCCTGTACTTCCATGAGCCACTGCATCGGCACCAACCTTTTTCACATGTTCTGCAATATGCAGAGCCTGTGAAACGCGCTCTGCGCTTACACTTAACGGATAGGTATTGTTTTTCAAAACATTTCCGAAAATCAGGTACTTAATAATGTTATCATAATAACTTTCAGTAGCATCAACGGTTGTATGAGAAGCAACTCCCAAAGCTTTGGCATGCTTTTCGATCTGCTCCAATTCTTCTTTTGAAAATCCGCCGGTATTTACAATAATACTGTGAACTTCATAATTCAACTCATCTGTAAAATATTTCACACAATACGAAGTATCTAATCCTCCGCTAAAACCAATTACAACTTTTTTATTCATCAATTACATTTTAAAGGTTGAAGAAAAACGAAAAAATAGATTTCGGTTTTTCCTGTTTTTTCTTTTTTAAATATTGATAAAGCCGGTTCTTTTTTGCACGCATAAATCTTTCATAAATCTTTGATTTTTTCTTAAAATCTTTTGCAGTCTCTTCCGGTTGCGGATGTTCTTTTGGATCGTAGAGCATCGCAGTGCATAAACAATTTTTTCTGCCTTTGCTCATCAAAATTTCATAGTTCACACAGCTTTTACAGCCTTCCCAAAACTTATCATCGTCCGTAAGCTCTGAATAAGTGACAGGCTTGTAACCCAGATCGCTGTTGATTTTCATTACAGCAAGGCCGGTAGTCAAACCGAAAATTTTCGCGTCCGGATACTTCTCTCGCGAAAGCTGAAAAATTCTTTGTTTGATACTTTTTGCGATGCCGGTTTTACGAAATTCGGGTGCCACAATAAGGCCGCTGTTGGCTACAAATTTTTCATGTCCCCACGCTTCAATGTAGCAGAAGCCGACCCATTTATTTTCTTTTGTAACGGCGATAACCGCTTTTCCTTCGTTTATTTTTTGGGAAATATATTCTGGTGAACGCTTGGCTATTCCTGTGCCTCGCGCCTGTGCAGATGACGCCATTTCATCTGTTATCGTAGATGCATGTATTATATCAGCAGGAATTGCAACACGAACAATAATATTAGATTGTTCCAATTTGCAAAAATTTTAAAATTTTTAAAAAAGAGGGAGAAATTCGGGGGATTTTTTTTCACTGATAGGGGCGGTTTCAACTGCTCGGCCTATCAGCATCCACGTCGTGATGATAAATATAAATATACCGTTGCCGGCGAAAAGAAATTATATAAAATATTTGTTTTCAAGGCTTGTATTTATTTTTAATAAAATGGAAAAGCAAAAGTAATATATAAATTATTATACAGCATATTTTTTTCTAAATATTTTGTTAGGATAAAATTTGAAGTTAAGAAATGATAAACGCATCTTTAGTTGTATTTCAAAAAGAAAAAATAGAAATTTTATGTATTTCTTTATTTACTACCATTCGTACAAACTGTTAGAATAGGCAAATTGAATCAGAAAAATCTCAAATAGAAAAAGTTCATATCCTTAACTTTATAAAAAAATCGGAAATGTATTTCAACATTTTAAAAAAGAAAGTAACTGAATAAATAAATTCATTTTTTATTTCACGAAACGGTTTTTTTTTAATTCATTTTGTAACTATTTTAAAAACTTTATTCATAAAACAAAAAACAACAAACACAATGACAACACGCCGCTCCTTTCTAAAAACCACTTCTGTTCTTTCTGCAGGATTGATGATCGCTCCTTCTGCATTTAAAGAAAAAAAGCCTTTGATCGGTTTGCAATTATACACTGTCCGTGATGCGATGGGTAAAGACCCAAAAGCAACACTGGCAAAGGTTGCAGCTATTGGGTACAATTCTGTTGAAGGCGCTACTTATACCGGCACCGAAAAATTTTATGGTATGACGCCCAAAGAATTTAAAGACGTTTTAAAACAAAATGGGCAGGTAATGTACAGCAGTCATTACATGTTGGGTGAACAGGAATTTAATGGTAAGCCAATCAAAGGAACCATATTGCATGATTGGGACAGAGCCGTGGATGATGCTGCAGAAGTTGGCTTGAAATATATGGTTTGTGCGTATTTGATGGATTCGGAGCGCGGCGATCTGGATCATTATAAAAAGGTGGTTGACGATCTCAACAAAGCCGGAGAAAGATGTAAAAAATCAGGAATTCAATTGTGTTATCACAACCACAATTTTGAATTTGTAAAACAAGGAGATACATATCCTTACGATATTTTAATGACTGCTGATAAGGATTTGGTAAAAATGGAAATGGATATTTATTGGGTTACAAAAGCCGGCATGGATCCGCTAAAACTTTTCAAGGAATATCCGGGAAGATTTCCTTTGTGGCATGTGAAAGATATGGCCAAAACGGCTGCAAAAGATTTTACAGAAGTAGGAAACGGCATCATCAATTTCAAAGAAATCTTCAAACACAAGAACGAAGCGGGCATGAAATATTTTTATGTGGAACAAGACAAAACACCTGGCGATCCGTTTGTGAGCATCAAAGAAAGTATTGATTACATTAAGAAGAATTTGGTTTAGAAAAAATGAATAAACCTCTTTATCATTTTTTCACAAACGATCATCATCGCATCGATCAACTGCTGGACAAAGCCACAGAAAATGCCGGTGATGTTGAAACCAATTATTATCACCGGTTTCGCACTGGCCTTTTGAAGCACATCAAAATGGAAGAAAAAATTCTTTTTCCTGCCGCGCAGAAAGCAAACGGAAATCTGCCTTTGCCGCTTGCAGCAAAACTGCGCATGGATCACGCGGCATTGACTTCATTAATGGTCGTGCCGCCTTCCGAAGAGGTGATCAAGGTGCTCCGTTATATTTTGTACAAGCATGATTTGTTGGAAGAAGAACCAGGCGGCATGTATGATGTTTGTGAAAGATTAACCGAAGGCGAAACGAACACTTTATTGCAACAACTGGAGCAAGTGGCTGAAGTCCCTGTTCATCCGTTCAATGAAGCGGGATATGCGCTTGGCGTTGCAAAAAGAACTTTGGTGCGGGCGGGATTTGATTTTGATAAAATAATAAATGCGGCGTTGTAATTTTTTAAACAAAAGCAAAAAAAAATTAAACAAAAAATAATGAATAAAATTTTAAAGGGAATCAGTTTTGTTTTTTCCTTCATACTTCTTGGTTTCACTGGTTACAGTAAACCAACAAATAATGGCATTTTTCAAATCCAGGTTTATCATTTGAAAAATAATGAGCAGGTAAAAGCAACGGACGATTTCCTTCAAACTGCTTTCCTGCCTGCGTTACATCGTTTTGGAATCAAAAATATCGGCGTGTTTAAACCGATAGCCGATGATACCGCGAATGATAAACTGATCTACGTTTTGATTCCGTATTCTTCTGTTGATCAATGGATGAAAATAAACGATCGCCTCAATGGGGATGCATCTTATAAATCTTCAGGCGAAAAATTTTTGCACGCCGATTCAAAAAATCCTCCGTTTGTGAGATTGGAATCAATCCTGTTACAACCATTTGCCGGACAGACTTTTTTAAAAATTCCAAAAACAAAAAATGCAGACAGAGTTTTTGAATTGAGAACTTATGAAAGCCCTACATGGCATCTTGCAGACAAAAAAAGAGCGATGTTCAATAAAGATGAGATGAACATTTTTAAAAGGCTTGGCCTCGATCCTGTTTTTTATGGAGAAGTGATCTCCGGAAGCAGAATGCCAAACCTGATGTACATGCCTATTTTTAAAAGTGTTGAAGACAGGAACGCGCAATGGAAAGTGTTTGGAAATGATCCTAAATGGAAAGAAATTTCTGCAGATCCTTTTAATGAAAACAATGTTTCTGTAAACCATATTGACAGCATTCTTATGCATTCTACCGATTATTCAGATTATTAAATCCAAAAAATAAAAGCGATGCATTTTAAAACATTTCCTTTTTTCAAAATCCTTTTTGCAGCTATTTTTTTAATGATTTCTGCAAACACTTTTTCTCAAAAGATTGGAATTTTTGATGGGCAAACGGATGTTGGAAAAGTACTGCATAAAGGAAGTGCCGATTATAATTCTTCTTCGCAGGATTATTCGATTTCCGGCTCCGGTGCTAACATCTGGTTTACCAATGATGAATTTCATTTTGTATGGAAAAAAATGAATGGCGATTTTATCGTTCATGCGAGAGGAAATTTTCTGGGGAAAGGTGTTGAAGAACATCGAAAATTTGGCTGGATGATCAGGCAAAGTTTGGATACCAGTTCTAAAATGATTGCGGCAACAGTTCATGGAAACGGACTCACATCTCTTCAATACAGAGCTGCGCCTCACACGAATGTGGAAGAAAAACAGTTTGATATCAAAGCGCCTGATGTTGTTCAGTTGGAAAGAAAAGGAAATCAATTTATCATGTCTGTTGCGCATTTCGGCGACACATTGGTTTCAAAAGAAATCAGTGATGTTGATTTTGATGGCGATGTTTATGTAGGATTATTTGTTTGTGCGCACAACAAAGATGCGATTGAAAAAGTGGCTTTTGAAAATGTAAGAATTGTGATTCCCGCATCGAGAGATTTAGTTCCTTACCGAAGCTTTTTGGGAAGTCATATCGAAACAATGGATGTGATGACTGGAAAGAGAAAAATCATTTATTCAGAAAATGCTTCGCTGCAGGCGCCCAACTGGATGAAAAATGGCAAAAGCCTCATCTATAATTCACGCGGGTCTCTTTATCGTCTCGATCTGAAAAATCCAAAACCTGTGTTGTTACCAACAGGAAAAGTAAAAGACATTAACAACGACCACGTCATTTCATTTGATGGAAAAATGTTGGGGATTAGTGCACTGAGCCCGGATGGAAAAATTGGTTCTACGGTTTACACGCTTCCGGTCACCGGTGGCGAGCCAAAACTGATCACGCCGCTGCTTGGTTTTTCTTATTTGCATGGCTGGTCGCCGGATGGAAAGTGGCTGACTTACACCGCGAAACGAAATAATGATCCAACACCTGCTGGTTTCGATATTTATAAAATCCCTTCAAAGGGAGGAAAAGAAATTCAGCTCACCAATGTAACCGGACTGGACGATGGACCGGAATACAGTCCTGATGGAAAATATATTTATTTCAATTCGGTGAGAAGTGGCCTGATGCAGTTGTGGCGCATGAAGCCGGACGGAAGCGACCAGGAGCAACTGACAAATGATAATTACAACAATTGGTTTGCGCACGTTTCGCCGGATGGAAAATGGATTGTTTGCATTTCGTTTTTGAAAGATGAAGTGAAGCCAGATGATCATCCGTTTTATAAACATGTTTATTTGAGAATGATGCCGGTAAGTGGCGGCCCTTTGAAGGTAATTGCTTATTTGTATGGGGGACAGGGAACGATCAACACACCATCGTGGTCGCCGGATAGTAAGCGGATTGCTTTTGTAAGTAATACTGGAATGTGAAAATTAGCTAATTAGCTGATGCGCTGATGTGCAAATTAGCTAATGATAAAATGTGAAAATTGGAAAATGAGAAATTGGGAAAATTCGAAAATGTGAAAATGGAAGCGTCGCCCAACATTTGAACAATATAACAATTTAACAATCAATAATAATTTAATAATTCAGTAATTCAATAATTCACCAATCATGAAGAAATTAAACTTCCTCTGGCTCCTTTGCATCATCGTTTTTGCTTTCACTAAAACTGACGCACAAACAAATGAAACCACTATCAATGCTAAAATAAATGCATTGCTAAAGAAAATGACGCTTGAAGAAAAAGTAGGTCAAATGGCGCAGGTTTCCATTGAATCTTTGGGAAAAATCGAAGGCGATAATTTTGTTTTTGATCCGGCGAAATTAAAAGATGCAGTGCAGAATTATAAGATCGGTTCTATTTTAAATTCTCCCGGAATTCCTTTAAAAGCTTCCCAGTGGAATGACGTAATTCAGCAGATTCAAAATGCAGCAAACGAAACAAAATTGAAGATTCCTGTTTTATATGGACTCGATGATAATCATGGATGCAATTATGTTTTGGATGCTACTTTGTTTCCTCAACAAATCGGGCAATCGGCAACATGGAATCCGCAATTGATTTTTAATGCAGGCGTAATTACTGCGTACGAATCAAGAGCAGCAAGCGTTCCATGGACATTTTCTCCGGTGCTTGATTTGGGTACCAATCCGCAGTGGCCGCGGATTTGGGAAGATTATGGTGAAGATCCTTATCTCGATGCAACGATGGGAGTTGAGTTTATAAAAGGTGTTCAAAATCCACTGGGAGCGAAAGATAAACTGGCCGTGAGCATCAAACATTATATGGATTATTCGGATCCAAAATCGGGCCACGACAGAAGCGATTCGTGGATTCCTGAATATTATTTGCGTGAATATCATTTGCCTCCTTTTGCGGCAGCAGTGAAGGCCGGCGCAAGAACCGTGATGGTAAATTCTGCGTTGATCAATGGAATTCCAACTCATATCAACAAACATTTGCTGACAGATATTATGAAAGGTGAATTGCATTTTACCGGGTTTATTGTTACGGATTGGCAGGATATTGAAAATGTGTATCGCCGCGATCACATCACCAAAAATATCAAAGATGCAACGATGCTTGCGATTAATGCAGGCATTGATATGTCGATGATTCCATACAACTACAAAGAATTTTGTACCGATCTGATTTCTTTGGTAAAAGAGGGGAAAGTGCCTATGAGCAGAATCGATGATGCGGTTACGAGGATTTTAAGAGTGAAAGAAGAGTTGAATCTTTTCACAACGCCAATGACGTATCTGAAAGATTATCCAAAATTTGCGAGCGAAGAATTTCATAAAGCGTCTTACAACACCGCTGCTGAATCCATCACTTTGTTGAAAAATGAAAGTAATATTTTACCGATTTCAAAGACGGCAAAAATTTTAGTCACTGGTCCAAATGCCAATTCGATGCGCTGTTTGAATGGCGGTTGGAGCTATACATGGCAAGGTGAAAAAACGGATCTTTATGCAAAGCAATACCATACGATCCTTGAAGCGATAATGAATAAATTTGGAAAAGAAAATGTAAAATACGTACAGGGAGTCGCTTATAATCCTGCCTGGGGAAAATTCAATGAAGATTCTTTAGTGAATTTTGATGAAGCCGTGAAAGCTGCTGCTGATGTGGATTACATCCTGTTGTGTCTTGGTGAAAACAGTTACACAGAAACGCCGGGAAACATCAATGATATGAATTTGTCGTCGAATCAAATCACACTTGCCAATGCAATGATCAAAACTGGTAAGCCGGTAATTTTAATTTTGAATGAAGGAAGACCAAGGGTGATCAATGGAATTGTTTCTGGCGTGAAAGGAATTTTGGATGTTTATCTTCCCGGAAATTTTGGTGCTGATGCACTCGCCGATATTCTTACAGGCGACGTAAATCCAAGTGGAAAATTACCCATCACTTATCCGCGTTATGTGAATGATCTGGTTGGATATATTCATAAACCTTCTGAAGGAAGCGGCAATCCCCAGGGCGGAGAATTTGATCCGCAATGGCCTTTTGGTTTTGGCTTATCTTATACCACTTTTGCGTACAGCGATTTGAAAATAAATAAAAACACTTTTGGTCCTGATGAAACTGCAACCATTAATGTTACTGTAAAAAATACCGGAAGCAAAGAAGGAAAAGAAGTGGTTCAATTATTCTCGTCTCAATTAGTGGCGTCTATCACCCCTGATGTAAAAAGATTGCGTCGATTTGAAAAAGTGGATTTAAAACCCGGAGAATCAAGAACCATCACATTTACATTGCCTTTGAAAGAATTGGCTTTCGTAAATACAGACAATAAAAAAATTCTGGAAGCAGGAGAATTTAAAATTGAAATTGAAAATCTTACTTCAAATTTTTCTGTAAATAAAACCATGGTATTTTGATTTTATTTTCAATTACTAAAAATACAAAGTCGTATTATTTCTGCTTTTACTGAAAATGAAGAAAATAAAAAGAGGCTGTATATTTCAGCCTCTCAATTTGGTTTTTCAATCAGGAAGTAAATGCGTTATGAAAAAGAAATAGCAAACATCCTTGATGGTAAAATTTCTTGTAATAAATTTAGAGGTGATAGAATTAACCGGGTATGCGAATATGGCAAATGTAAGGCTTAATAGTTTTTATAAAAGAATATTTTTTACACATTTTCTTTTATTTTTTAGCACATTTTAAAAAGGATAATCAATTCCGATCGTAGCATTAAAATTTTGATAGCGCCATAAGCGATTTTCATAAGCTGTTCCAAAAAGATTTTTTAAAGTAATATTGGGAAATTGCCAGCCATCATTTTCCAAAACGTCAGGACGTTTAAACCTGAAAGCAACATCAAACCTGACTAAAAAATAATGGAAATCGAAGCGGAAACCTACGCCGGAAGAGACTCCCAGTTGTTTGTAAAGATTTTTAAATTTAAATTGAGTGGTATCGGTTCCACCATCGGGTCTTGTATTTTTAAAATTCCAAATGTTGCCCACATCGGTGAAAAGAGCCATATCAAAAAGCACCGTATTTGAAAAAAGCGGAGCCACATTAAAGCGATATTCTGCATTTCCTTCTAATTGAATATCTCCGGTACGATCATTAAACCTGATTCCTGTTGATTGATACGGAGCCAGCTTCTGACCGCCAACACCAATTCCTCTTACAGGCCAGCCGCGCATACTATTGGGGCCGCCTCCGAAATATTGTTTAAAGAAAGGAAGCGTGGTGTCGTTTTTTGATAAAGGAATTCCAACTCCTGCAAAAGCACGAAATGCCAATGCAGATTTTGGATGATTGATGGTGTAAGTGTATTCAACATCGGTCTTGATAAATTCTTTTAAATATTTATTGAAAAAATTTCCATCCTGTGCTGTTTTATTTTTTTCTTTCAACAGGTCCCACAACAATCCGGATTCCTCAAAATTAACTTTCACGTTGGTGACTAATTTCGGATTCCGCGGATTGGCTTTTACAAGATTGTAACTAAGGCTCGAGCCCATTACCAGCGCAGTGTTGAACGAATAACGAAGAAATGGATTTTCTTTTAAAGTGCTGTCAAAACTCGCCGACCGGTTGTACAATCTCCGGTAATCAAAATTGAAAAGTTTCAGTCCCCACAAATGCTTTTCATTATTGGTCCAGTTGAAACCATAGCTTGTATTAAAGATTTGCTGATTAAAAAAATCGATCCTGTTAACAAGAGAAACATTCGTATTGATAAAAGATTGGTTAGTAATGAAACTTCTTTTGTTGAACGCTTCAAGAGGAAAAATAAATTTGGGAAACAACAAACTATTGGAATAACTCAGCTCATTTGAATTGATAAAAGTTCCGTTACTGTTTCTATGAGAAGTATTAAATTCTACTCCGGCCTTTATTCCATTAGTCATCCGGATCGCTGATTTGGCAAGGTTTCTGTCAGTCACAGCTAAATTAACTGATAGTCCCAAAAGATTCCCCGAAGCAGATGTGCTGAGATTTCCGGTAGCATTATTTGCAGAATAACTCATCTCGATATTTCCTTCAAAGCCATATCTTTTCAAAGGAATTAATTTCACTACCATATTAAGAAGGTTGGTATCTTTTTGTTCAATGATATCAATGGTTGGACTTTCCCAAACTCCCAGTTTATATAGATCATTGATCGTTTTAAAATAATCTGTTTGCCTGAAAACGCTATCTTTTTTTATGGAAAGATTTCGCCGTAGCAATGAAAATTTGAAAAGCTTTTCATGATACTTCGCAGTATAACTTTTAAAAGCACGGACGTTGTAGTTGCTGTCTGTGTATTGATCGCCGGGAATATAATCGGGCAAAACATAAATATTGCCGATATAATATTTTTTAAGATTGCTGCTGTCAGCCGAATTATTTAATTGAAAACCGAGACGAATGGTTGGCTTATTTCTTTTCTCATTTGCTTCTGCTAATAAGCGCAATTGTTCAAACGGATCTTCTGAAACACTTGTCAGCGCTTCAATAGTAGTATCACCCGTAGCTCTTATTTGGTCAGCTGTAAATTTATAATAGCCATTGTCTTTATAAAGGTTTACAAGTCGATTGGTTTCATCAAGAATTCCACTTTTAGAAACCGGAGTGCCAGGCCTCAGTAACGATTCTTTTTTTGTTGACAATGCAAGTTGTTCCAATTCAGCATTACTAAAAAGATAAGCAACAGTGTCAATCATGGTCCGCTTTCCTGCATTTACATTATAAGTTACCGTCACTCTTTTTTGAAACTTTTTTTTTGTTACTGTATCAAATGAATAGGTGATTTCGGGATGATAAAATCCAAGATTCAGTAAGGCAGAACGCATGTTGGAAGCGGATTGCGCAACAGCGTTTGTGTCAAATTTTGGCGGAGAAGGATAGTAATGAAAAATAAAAAATTTGTCCTTCACAATAGCTTTTGCACTGTCATCCAACTGTGCATTTAGACGCGATTTAATTACTACTTTTTCATCTTTCGTTACATCAGGTGCTTTGAGATTGATATTATTTTTAAAAGTAAAAGGAACATTTTTTTGATATTTTTGAACAATCGTACACCCCGATAAAAAAATAATAAAAACCATAGAAAAAAACAGTACGGATATTGTAACGGAGTTAATCCCTTTCATAATTTTTACAAGCCATGTTGAGCAAAAAGATTGTCAAATATATTCAAAGTTTGAGCCATAAAAAATTCAGGGACGAAGAAGGCGTTTTTATTGCTGAAGGTCCAAAAATTGTTGCAGAATTTCTTACTGCTGCCAGATTTAAATGTCAATTAATTTGTGCTGACAGATCATGGCTTCTGGAAAACGAATCTTTATTAAAAAAAATCAATTCAGAAAATATTTTTGAGACAGATGATCATTGGTTACAAAGCATTTCACTTTTAAAAACACCCCACAAAGTAGTAGCAGTTTTTGAGAAAAAAAATTTTGAAGATATTCCGAATCTTTCCAAAAAAATTTCTTTAATGCTGGATGATCTGCAGGATCCGGGAAACCTGGGAACATTGATTCGTATTGCAGATTGGTTTGCAGTTGAAAATATTATTTGCAGCGAAAATAGTGTTGATTGCTATAATCCAAAAGTTGTACAATCCACAATGGGCAGCCTTTCACGTGTCAATGTTTTTTACACTGATCTGTTTTCTTTTATTCCAAAAAATAAAATTCCTGTTTTTGCAACCACTCTTAATGGCACATCAATTTATGAATTGCCGAAAATAAAAGAAGGAATTATTTTGATTGGAAATGAATCAAAAGGTATTCATGAAGATTTGTTGAAAATCATTTCTCAGCAAATTACTATTCCAAAATTAGGTCATGCAGAATCTTTAAATGCGGCGGTTGCGGGAGGAATTATTTTGTCGAAGATTTTTAGTTCGTAGTTTTTACTGGTTCGAAGGATTCACCGTTCACGCGACTCATCCCTTATAAATATAAATTCCGTCCGCCTGAGCAATAGGAGTGATGGTCAATTCGTTGATACAAACATTGGGCGGTAATGATGCGCAATAAAAAATGGTATCTGCAACATCTGCGCCTGTCAATGGCGCAAAACCTTCATAAACTTTATCGGCTTTTTCTTCATCTCCTTTAAATCTCACAACAGAGAATTCCGTTTCAACAGCGCCGGGTTTGATGTTCGTCACCTTAATATGATGACGTAACAAATCAATTCTCATTCCATGGCTGATAGCTTCTACCGCACTTTTGGAAGCGCAATACACATTTCCTCTTTCATAAACCACATCGCCGGCTGTGGATCCAAGATTGATAATATGTCCAGCGTTTCTTTTGATCATAAAAGGAATCACCGCTTTGCTTACGTACAACAAACCATCAATATTGGTTTTGATGATGGTTTCCCAATCTTCAATTGCTGCTTCATCAAACAAATCGCGGCCCAAAGCCAAACCTGCACTGTTGATCAGCACATCAATTGCTTTCCATTTTTCAGGAAGCTGGTCAATTGTCTGAAATACTTCTTCTTTATTCTGAACATCAAAAGGCGCACAAAAAACCTCAACTTTATATTTTTCTTCCAATGATTTTTTTATCTCATCCAATCTTTCATTTCTTCTTCCATTGATAATAACATCATCTCCATTTGCTGCAAATTTTTCTGCACATGCTTTTCCAATCCCTGAAGTAGCGCCGGTTACAAAAACAATTCGTTTCATTGTGTATTTTTTTCTTTTAAAAAACGATTAATTCTTTTTCAAACAAAATAAAAATCCTTGCTATTTATTTGTTTACTGTCAAAGAAAATTATTCCAGCACTAGTTCTTCCGGCGATGAAATAATAACGAGGCAATCAACAATTTTTGAATACAAAAATCCATTGTCTTCCATCGAATGCAAAAATGAAATTAAATGATCATAAAATCCTGCTGTGTTTAATACAAAAATTTTTTTGTCATGAATGTTCAACTGATTCCATGTGGTCATTTCAAAAAATTCATCCATCGTTCCAAAGCCTCCGGGAAGCACTAACGCTGCATCACATTTTTCATAGAGCATTCGTTTTCTGATATGCATATCTTCCACTTCAAACATTTCTGTTAATCCATGATGCTGATGTTCGGGAACGGCTAAAATCCGTGGCATTATTCCAATCGCTCTTCCGTTTTTTTCTAATACTGCATTCGCTACAGTGGCCATCAATCCTTTGTTTCCGCCGCCATAGATCAAAGTGATATTTTTTTCTGCAAGCAGATAACCTACTTGCTTTGCATGTTCACAGAATAAAGGATTGTTACCATTTTTTGATCCGCAAAAAACAGTTAAAGATTGAATTGACATATTTTTATTTATCTTGAAAAAATTTCAAAATTAAAACATCATCAAACAAAATCATTTTTAATCTTACCAACAAAAAATTATGTCGCCTGCTGTTCTGCTTTCTTTTATCATCGGATACTTTTTAATGTTGATCGTTATCTCTTATTTGACCTCGAGAAAATCAACTGACAACGCTACTTTTTTTATTGCAAACCGTTCTTCAAAATGGTATTTGGTGGCTTTCGGAATGATCGGAACGGCATTGAGCGGTGTTACTTTTATTTCTGTTCCCGGAGAGGTTGGAAACGCTGCAGGATCTCAGTTTCGCTATTTTCAATTTGTGTTGGGAAATGCCATGGGATATTTTTTGGTAGCCGGAATTTTGCTTCCGTTGTATTATAGAATGCGCTTAATTTCTATTTATGAAGTGATCGAAAGAACGCTTGGAAAAGTAAGTCATAAAACTGCAGCGGCGATTTTTTTAATTTCAAGAGTAATTGGTTCTGCATTCAGATTGTATCTTGTTGCAATCGTTTTGCAACGATTTATTTTTGACGAAATGGGTGTTCCATTCTGGCTCACCATTGTGATTTGTTTGGTGCTTATCTGGGGTTACACATTCCGGGGTGGATTGAAAACCATTATTATTACCGACACACTTCAAACTGTTTTTTTAGTTGCTTCTGTTTTTCTTTCGATCTATTTTATTTGCAGTAGTCTCAATTTCAATATTCCACAAGCATTTGATGCCATCAAGGATAGCAGTTATTCAAAAATATTTTTTACGGACAATTTTGTTACCAGCAAATTTCATTTTACCAAACAATTTCTCGGAGGAATTTTTGTAACGATTGGGATGTTTGGACTGGATCAGGATCTGATGCAAAAAAATCTGAGTTGCAAAAATTTAAAAGAAGCACAGAAAAATATGCTCAGCTTTACTTTCATTTTTGTAATTATCAACTTGTTTTTTTTAAGCGTTGGTGCGTTGCTTTATATTTATGCAAACCGTGAAGGAATTGCTGTTCCGCTTGATGCTGTTACACATCAACCACGAACTGATTATCTTTTTCCTGAAATTGCTTTGAATCATTTTAAAGGAATTCCTGCCATTGTTTTTATGCTGGGGTTAACGGCTGCAACCTTTGCCACCACAGATTCCGGGCTTACGGCATTAACTACTTCTTTCTGTATCGACTTTTTAAATTTTGATAAAAAGAAAGAGCAATTGGAAAAAAGAATGGAACGAACAAGAACGTTCGTGCACGTTGCTTTTTCTCTCATCATTCTTTTTGTTGTTTTATTATTTAATGCGGTGAATGATGCATCCGTTGTTACCGCAATTTTTAAAGTAGCTACTTTTACTTATGGTCCGTTGATTGGTTTGTTTGCTTTTTCATTGTTTGCCAAAAAACGCCAGGTGATGGACAAAGCCACGCCATTCGTTGTTATTCTGGCCCCGATATTGTGCTTTTTTATTGATAAATATTCGCGCGTTTTATTAGATGGTTATGTGTTTGCTGATGAGCTAATTATCGTGAACGGACTTCTTACTTTTATTGGTTTATGGGTCATGTCAAGAAGAAAATCTGAAGAATTAAAATTATCACAACATGGAATTGATTAATGAAAAGGCAAATAATTACGCCACTTCTTTTTCAGAGCCAACAGATGAATTATTAAAGGAAATAGAGAATTTTACTTTGAATCATCATGCGCATTCAAACATGCTCAGCGGCCCTTTACAGGGGAAGCTTCTAGAAATGCTCAGCAAAATTATCCGGCCAAAATTTATTTTAGAGATCGGAACGTTCACTGGATACAGCGCGTTGTGTCTTGCAAAAGGATTACAGCCAGATGGTTTTTTGCATACCATTGAATTGCGGGATGAAGATGCAGCGATCTCGCAAAATTATTTTGCAAAATCTTCACATTCTTCTCAAATCGTTTTACATCGCGGCAACGCGCTGGAAATCATTCCACAATTGAAAGAAACGTGGGATTTAGTTTTCATTGACGCTGATAAAACTAATTATATTAATTATTACGAATTAACTTTACCGCATTTAAAATCAGGTGGTGTAATTCTTGCGGATAATGTGTTATTTCATGGTGATGTTTTGAAAGAAAATATTTCCGGAAAAAATGCAATTGCCATTAATGCATTTAACGAACATGTGGCAAAAGACGAAAGAGTGCAACAGCTAATTATGACGGTTAGAGACGGATTAATGATGATTTTAAAAAAATAAATCTTCCAATTTTTTGAAAACTAAATGTGGCCTTTTAAATGAACAGGATAATTATTATTTTGTTTTTTTCTGTCGGATGTTTTTTTGAATCAGTGGCACAGAACATGACGGCGCAGGAATACATCCAGCAATATAAAGACCTTGCCATCAGTGAAATGAAAAGAATGGGAGTGCCTGCCGCTATTACGCTTGCACAAGGTTTACTCGAAACAGAAAATGGAAACAGTGATCTTTTAAAAGCGTCCAACAATCATTTTGGAATCAAATGTAAAAGCACCTGGACTGCAGAAACAGTTAGCCATGATGATGATGCGCCAGGCGAATGTTTCAGAAAATATAAAAGTGCAGAAGATTCTTATCGCGATCATTCCAATTTTTTAAGAGGCAACAGCCGTTACGATTTTTTATTCAAACTCAATCCAGCAGATTACAAAGGCTGGGCTTACGGTTTGCGGAAAGCAGGTTATGCAACCAATCCGCGCTATCCGGAAATTTTAATTAAGAATATCGAACAGTATGATCTTGAGCAATACACTTTGGAAGGATTGAATGAAGTGCCACATTTTGAAACAGCGAAATATGCTGACGATCCTGAAAAAAAAGATACTGAAAGTAATGTGGACGCAACTACTTCTGTTGCGCCGGTCAGTTTAATGATCAACGGCTCAAAAGCTTTGTATGTTCCTAAAGGAACTTCTTTATTAGCGGTAGCCACAGAGAATCGTATCAACCTGGAAAAATTATTAACCATTAATGATCTGACAAAAGATGGTCTTCTTGATAAAGGCCAATATATTTTTTTAGAGAAAAAAAAGAAAGAAGGCGATCAGGATTTTTGCATTGCCCAACCAAATGAAACACTTTACGACATTGCTCAAAAACATGGAGTAATTCTTCAGAATCTTTATGTTTATAATCAACTTACTCCTGATGATTTTATTGTAGCAGGAACGAAAATATTTTTAAGACCTCAGGCAAAAGATATTGCAGACGCATCAGTTAAAAATCCAAAAA
>Ga0157371_10001332_pt1 | contig 25966 bp, 20 predicted proteins | sample C45metaG_FD_113462 | JGI IMG/M metagenome (GOLD analysis project Ga0157371, IMG submission 113462) | Corn rhizosphere microbial communities from Kellogg Biological Station, Michigan, USA - C4-5 metaG | ecosystem: Host-associated > Plants > Roots > Rhizosphere > Soil | place: USA: Michigan...
CGAACTCGCCTTTGCCGCGCTTGTTTTCGGGGTTCTCACCGGTGGCATGATTGCGGTTCTCGGCGCACTCGCGCGCGGCACAAAGCTCGATCCTGCGCTGGATTTTATCAACGGGCTGTTTCTTGCCGTACCAGATTTCGTCTGGGCGCTGGCGCTTGTCCTCTTACTTGGTGTGTTTTGGCCAGTCTTCCCGTTGTCCGGGCGTATCGATCCGGGGCTGACGACGGACTTCCACACGGATTTCTACCTGATCGAGAGCATGGTTACGTTCAAATTCCCGGCTTTCGCTGACATCCTTGCCCACATGGTGATGCCCATGCTGGCGCTCGGCCTACCCTTGGCAGCCATTGTCGTGCGCACGCTGAAGGAAGCGCTCGCGGAAGCCATGGTGCAAGATTACGTGCTGCTGGCGCGGCTGAAAGGGATGTCGCCACTTCGGCTGGTGCTTCAGGAGGCACTGCGCAATGCCGTCGGGCCAACGCTGACGCTTACAGGCGTTCAGTTCACCTTCATGATTGGCGGCACGGTCATCGTGGAGCGCATCTTTTCCTATCCGGGCCTTGGCAACATGGCGATCGACGCGGTCATCAACCGCGATCTGCCGCTGATCCAGGGCATCGTGCTGACCTTCGGCGCGATCTTCATTCTGGTGAATATCCTGGTCGATCTCATCGCGGCATGGCTGAACCCGAGGAGCGCCGCTCATGGGTGAGATGTCAAAGACCGCAACCACCGTGGACACAGCTTTCCGTTTCCGGAGTCTGCCGATGAAGACCATCAAACCGCTTTTGCGTGAACCGAGGGTGGTGATCGCCGGCGGCTTCCTCCTCATCCTGTTGCTCATCGCGCTTTTCGCGCCCTACATCGCACCGAAAGACCCGCTTGAGCAGGATCTGATGTTGGGCAACATGCCACCCGCAAACTATCCGGGGGCAGAGCCCGGCTACTATCTCGGCACCGATGACCTTGGCCGTGACGTTCTTTCCCGTGTGCTCTACGGATCACGGATAGCGCTGACCGTTGCATTCGTTGCCGCCAGTCTGTCTGCCATCATAGGAACGCTGCTTGGCCTCGCCGCCGGTTGGTATGGCAGGTGGGTGGATCGGGTCATCTCACGCCTTGTCGATATCTGGATGGCCTTCCCGCCGGTGCTTCTTTCCGTACTGCTGGTGGCGGTCATGGGCTCAGGCCTTCACTCGGTCATCGCCGCGATCGTCATTATCGACTGGACACGCTTTTGTCGTGTCGTGCGGGCAGAGACGATGGCGCAGGCACGCCTTGATTATGTGATGGCCGCTCAGACGATCGGTTTTTCACGCAGCCATATTTTATGGCGTGAGATTTTGCCGAACGTGGCGCCCGTCCTCATTGCTCTTGTCAGCCTTGAAATGGGCATTGCCGTCATCGTTGAAGCGATCCTTTCTTTCGTCGGCCTGTCGCTTTCTTCGGACATCCCGACATGGGGCGGTATGATCGCCCAGGGCCGCCAGATGATCCACCAGGGATGGTGGGTGTTCGTCTTTCCTCTCCTCGCGCTCTTCGTCACCGTTCTCGCCTTCAATCAACTGGGCAACGGTCTGCGCACGGCGCTCGATCCGGTGATGCGCCGATGACCCAGTCGTTTGTTGCTATTCAAGGCCTCAGTGCCATCTCCACGCGTGACGCCGGCGCGCTGGTCCTTCGCGACGTTTCGCTCACCCTGGAAAAAGGGGAGGTGCGCGGTCTCGTGGGTGAATCGGGCGCTGGGAAATCCACCATCGCCAAAGCGCTGCTCGGCATTTTGCCGTTCACCGTCAAGATTACCGGCGGCTTCATCCGTTTCGAGGGGCGTGACCTCCTTTCCATGCCCCGCCGCGAACTCGCTGATATCATGGGTCGCGACATCACGCTGATCCCGCAGGACCCGCAAACGGCACTCAACCCGGCGCGGCGGATCGAGGCGCAGTTGACCGACGGGCTAAGGCTGAGGCTTGGTATGGGCAAGACGGATGCCCATCAGCGTGCACTTCAACTTCTCGACGAAGTACAGATCCGTGATCCAAAGCGGGTGCTGAATGCCTATCCGCATGAACTGTCCGGCGGCATGCGCCAGCGTATTCTGATCGCATCGGCCTTTGCGTTGAATCCCAAGCTCGTTGTCGCCGACGAGCCGACGACCGCGCTTGACGTCACCGTACAAAAGGAAATCCTGCGTCTCATCCGTCGTATGCAGGAAGCTCATGGAACCGCGGTGATCTTCGTGACCCATGACCTCGGTGTCGTGGCAAAGATCTGTGACAGCGTGACACTTCTCTACGCAGGCAAAGTGATCGAAGATGGCAAGACCCGCGATCTGTTGACCGCACCAAAGCACGCCTACACCAGTGCATTGATCGCTGCTGGCCCACGCTACGACCGACCTGATGCAGGGCTTGAGCCCGTGCCTGAAGCTGTGTTCCGTCAATTGCGCGCTGAAGTCGGCATCGCCGAGAGGAGAGTGTGAAATGAGCGATCTTCTTTTCGAAGCGAAGGACATCGAAGTCACTTACGGCGCGAGCACGGGGCTTTTTGGTCGTGGCCGCACCGGCGTTCGTGTCCTTCACGGCGTCGATGTGTCGATCAGGCGTGGGGAGACAGTCGGCATTGTCGGGGAGTCTGGCTCGGGCAAGACGACGCTTGGCCGTGCGCTTCTGAAACTGGTCCCTGTCTCGGCCGGAACTATTCGTTTCAATGGGCAGGACATCACCGCCTTGTCGCCTGAGGCTATGCGGCCTTTGCGCCGGCGTATGCAGATGATCTTCCAGGATCCGATGGCATCTCTCAATCCGCGTCATAGCATTCGTCGTATCCTCACGGAGCCGCTCTTTCTGCATGGTCTTGCGAGCGACCGCCGCGACGCCGAGCGTCAGGTGCGTGCCATTCTTGACCGCGTGTCGCTGCCTGCCGTGATGCTGGAACGTACACCGCATGAGTTGTCCGGTGGTCAGCGTCAGCGCGTTGGCATTGCGCGCGCCGTGCTGATGAAACCGGATTTCGTGCTTGCCGATGAGGTCGTGTCCGGTCTTGACGTCTCGACGCAGGCGCAGGTGTTGAATCTGCTGAAAGAGCTATCGCAGGAGATGGGTCTCGCCATGGCCTTCATCAGCCATGACCTGTCGGTCATCCGCGCGATCTGCGACCGCGTTACCGTGATGCGGTTTGGCGAAGTGGTGGAGGAGGGGAGATGTGGACCTGTGTTTGATGCCCCCAAGACGCCCTACACGCGCCTGCTGCTTGACGCCATCCCGCTTCCCGAGATCGATGACGGCTGGCTGACACGGCCGCCACCTGTGCTTGAGCCAGCCGCGTGAGAGCCGCATCTAAACTCGCAGAACAAGAATGCAGCCTGATCGGAGACGTGTTATGACAGCTTCCACCCAAAAAGGCCTTCCAGGCCTCGTCGGCCACGACCACACCGGGCTCACGGTACCGAACCTCGATGAGGCTATCGACTTCTTCGATCGGGTGCTCGGGTGCATCCATGTGCTCACCTTCGGCCCTATCGGCGATCCGGAAGGGAGTTTCATGACCGAGGCGCTTGGCGTTCATCCGCGCGCGCGTATCGAACGCGCCGCCATGATCCGCTGTGGCAACGGCTCAAACCTCGAGCTCTTCGAATACTCCGCACCCGACCAGCGAGATTTAAAGCAGAAGAACAGTGACATAGGTGCGTTTCATATCGCTTTCTATGTTCGAGACATCGCCGCTGCGAAGGCCTATCTGGACAAGATGGGCGTTGAGACCCGGCTCGGCCCCCTTCCTATTCAAGACGGCCCGATCGCCGGCCAATCAATCCTATATTTTCAGGCGCCCTGGGGCTTGCAGTTCGAGGCGATCAGTTATCCAAACGGTATGGCGTATGAGAGCACGAGCCCGGTCCTGTTGTGGAGCCCGGAACAGCCCGCTGCTTGATAGGGGCGGTAGTCTATAGCTGTATATCGCAGTCGGCGATTCTGATGACGAGTTCATTTCAGCCGCCGTTCACACGCGTTATCGTCGCTGCGACATCGTTCAAAACAAAGATCATTGTGCCACGCCAGCTCGCCACGCGTCCTGTTATCGCCACGAAGGAAACGTCACTTTTTCACTCGACGTATTGTGCAGTACGGGGAAGCTCGTCTGACGTAACGTAAAATAAAACCTTGTCCTTCTAAAAAAGCCCTACGGATTTCGCATAAGTTGCCAGAAAAATAGGCCGATTGCGGCCATTTCAATTCGTGTAGCTAAAGCAACATCAACCAAATTTTGAGTGCGAGCCTTCAAACGACATGCGCCGCAGGATTCTCCGGGCACTATATATTTAAAATAAATACAACCATTAAGAGAATATTATAGATATTTTCTTCTTCGAGAAGCAGGAATACATTATAAAGAAGGCGACTTCGATAAATATCTAATAAAATGCTGCACGTGCTCACTTTCTACGTTGACTCTACGAAGAAATGAGGCAGCATAAGAACGCTCTCACATAAATGCATTCATCCTACCGAGTGATGGTCAACAGTCTTGAATGGGAAGACTGCTGATTTGGTATGTCATGATTGGGAGGAAGTTTCGCCTTCAACAAGGAAACTTCGATGATTGATCAGAGCAGGCTCCGTGTTGCTACTGTTGGAGTAAATAGAGAGACCGTAAAGCGACTTTGCGACAATGTTTCCCTCAGTGGCGCAGCAATTTTCGTTGATGAGATACGTGAACTCGAAAGAATAAACGAATTTTTGGTGAGGACGCTGCCGAACATCGTTGTCGTTGGCATCACGTGTCAGGTATCTGAATTCGATGCTCATATCGTCGCGCGCAGCCTGCGCAATGCGCGTAGCGAGGCTTCGGTGATTTGTGTCGTATCCGAGCCGCTTATCGACAAGGTTCCGGAAATTTATAAAGCCGGGATCCACAATATTGTGCTGGAAAGCGACATCTCGATGGAGTTTTCGCGCGCCATTACAAGTATCGCCGCGGGTGGGCACTACATCAGCAGGCGGATATTCGGCCTCATAAGAGAACCTGACATTCGCTCCTTTTACGCGGCTCTCAACACAGGACCGGTTGCTCCGAAAGACGCGGATGCAGGTCCGCTGAGTGAGCGCGAGGAGATCGTCTTAAAGTTGTTTGCATTTGGCTTCAGCACGAAGGAAATCGCCTCACAATTGCGAGTGAGCACCAAGACTGTCGAAACATATAAGGCGAGAGCGTCTGACAAACTTGACCTTAGGTCGCGTGTTTCCATAGTAAAATATGGATGCCAAAGCGGATGGTTCTCAGTACTTATCAACTAGATATTCGTGTATAAACAGAAATGGACTTCCGTAACGCCGGGCGTTACGGAGGTCTTTATTTTTTTCAATAGGAATTTTAGTTAAAATATATTTAAAATTCGCTTTTTCCTGACTTGTGCCGGATTCTTCCTGACATAAACTGAAACACACACGCCAAACGCGAAAGAGAGCCGCGTGTTGGGGGGTGGTTTCAACCAGTGTATTCAACAGGAGAATTCTCCAGATGGCACGTGTCAGTATTTTCGGCATCGGGTATGTGGGAGTGGTATCGGCCGCCTGTCTTGCCAGTGATGGGCATGATGTCGTGGCCGTGGATGTCGATCCCAACAAGGTGAATAAGGTTAACAGCGGCGAGACGCCGATTGTCGAACCTGGCCTCGACATTCTGATTAAGAAGACCGTCGAACTCGGTAAACTGAGTGCGACGCTCGATATCGCCAAAGCGATTGCCGACACCGACGTTTCGTTCGTTTGCGTCGGCACGCCAAGCGATCCTGATGGTGCGGTCGGTCTTGCCTATGTCAAGCAGGCCTGCATCCAGATTGGCAAAGAAATTGCTGCCAAGGGTCGCTTTCACTCCGTGGTCATCCGCTCCACCATCGTTCCAGGCACGATGGAATCCGTGTGCATCCCGCTTCTCGAGCAGGCGTCTGGCCTTGTTGCTGGCGTAGATTTCGGTGTGGGCTACTACCCTGAATTCCTTCGCGAAAGCACCGCGATCGAGGACAACTACAATCCGGGGCTCATTGTGTTTGGCGCGTTGGATGAACCAACGCTCGACGTATTGAGGGAGGTCAATGCCGGGCTACCCTGTGAGATCAGCGTTGTTTCATTGGCAACCGCAGAGATGATCAAATATACCAGCAATTCCTGGCGCGCGACAAAGGTCACCTTTGCCAACGAAATTGGTAATATCGCCAAGTCTTTGGGCATCGACGGCCAGCAGGTGATGCGGGTCCTGTGTTCGGACCACAAAGTCAACATGTCTCCATACTTTATGCGCCCAGGCTTCGCCTTCGGCGGCTCGTGCCTTCCGAAAGATGTTCGGGCACTTCGCCATTTGGCCTCCGCCAAGGCGACCAGCACCCCATTGCTAGACGCCGTCCTCATTGCCAACGCTCGCCAGATCGAGCGCGCGGAGACGATGGTAGAAAACACCGGAGCAAAGTCTGTCGGTCTCGTCGGCATCAGCTTCAAAGCTGGCACTGACGATCTGCGTGAAAGCCCGCTGGCGGATCTCGCTGCCCGCCTTATCGCCAAGGGTTACGACCTCAAGGTTTACGATCCGAGCGTGCGCGAGGCTTACGAGCATCAGATGACGGGTTCCGGGCGAGGGAACAATTCGATCCCCGACCTTCAGGACCGCCTCGTCAATGGCATCGGCGAATTGATCGACACGTCGGACGTGATTTTGATCGGTAACCGCTACGACGAAACCGTCGATCCGCTGAGTGAAGCGGTCAGCGAAAAATCCTGCGTTGACCTCGCCCGTTTGACGGCGAGCCTCCGTTCAAACGGTCGCTATGAAGGCATCTGCTGGTGAGGCGTTAAACAATGATCACACATGTGCTCTATCTCGCTGCCGTAGCTCTCCTGCTCCTATCGCTGCCCTTCGACGAACTCTCGAAGCATATCGGTCTGGCACTGACACTCGGCATCATCGGAATTTGGCGATACAGCTGGGGGGCGATCAACTTCGTCAGAGCGCATGTCTTCATTCGTATCGTACAACCGCGCCGTCGCGCGGTTGCTGAAGAGCTTTACAGACAGCAGAACCTGCCTGCTCACGCATTTTTCCTTGTCACCAGCTACAAGATAGAGCCAGCCATCTCAACCACGGTCTATCGCTCGATTTTTGCGGCAGCAAAAGAATCCCGGGGCGGATCAACGATTGTCGCCTCTGTGGTTGAAGCTGCGGATGAACGGCTGATCCGCAGCATATTTGACCTCACACCCGGCATGGAACGGGTGAAGCTGGTAATCGACCGCATCGCAGGAACCGGTAAGCGTGATGCCTTGGCAACGTCCTTACGGATCATCGCCAGAGAGTGCCCTGGTGAGCGTGATATCGTCATCTTTGTCGATGGTGATAGCTGCCCACCATTGGATATTGTTGAGAAATCAGCACCGTTCTTTTGCGACGGTAAAGTGGGTGCGCTGACAACGGATGAGCGTTGTGATGTTCCAAACCCGGGACTGTTCCGCGATTGGTTCAATCTTCGGTTCACTCAGCGTCAGATGATGATGTCCTCCATGGGTTTGTCACGCCGGATACTCACTCTCACCGGGCGGATGTCCGTGTTTAGAGCGACACTTGCGTGCAAGGGCGACTTTATCCGGATGGTTGAACAGGACAGCATGGATCATTGGCGCCTGGGTCGCGTGACGTTCCTGACGGGCGATGACAAATCGACATGGTTCTGGCTGCTGAAGAATGGCTGGCAGATGCTCTATCTGCCTGACGTCAGCAGCCTGTCTATGGAAACGCAGCCAAGGCCGGGTTTTGTCAACTCCGCGGTCGTTCTGATGGTACGCTGGTTCGGTAACATGCTGCGCACCAACGGACGCGCTTTGGCCTTAAGCCCGCGCAAGATCGGCTATTTCACCTGGTGGTCACTTCTTGATCAGCGCGTGTCCATGTGGACGACACTGCTCGGGCCAGTGACGGTTCTGGTCTCGACCTTGTTTCTTCATCCTCTCGTTCTGGCTGTCTATGTCGTTTGGGTCATGATCACCCGCTACGTCTACTGTCTCGCGATCATGAGCTTCCGCCCGAACTTCCCCATAACCTACCCATTTCTCTTGTATTTCGGGCAACTCGTGGGGGCTGCTGTGAAGACCTATGTTCTGTTTCGCCTCGATCGGCAGAAGTGGACACGGCAGTCTGCAGGCCGGGGTACCACGCGGCAGCCTCTTGCACTGCGCCTGAAATCTCTCGCCTCGCTCTATCTCCACGCAGTCGCCACCGGATGGCTGCTGCTCGCCGCAATCGCCCTAAGTTGAACTCCCAGCAACAAGGAACGCGTATATGTCCAATATCGAGCACGTCGGCCCTGAGCGGTTGCCAGGTAGCTTTTTGCCACAGGCCTCTGATTTGCACTCCGGCAACGAGCATCCATCGATCAATCTGCCTTTCACTGTTGTCATTGATGGACGCAGCTATGAAGGCGTAAGCCTTTCCATGGCGGCGGCCAAGATCAACGGTCTTGCCGCGCCTGGGCTTACTCAGGGCACCCGGCTGGCGATGTTCCGTTTCGACTTCGGCACGTATGTCTTTTCGCTGCCGATTGCGGTCCTTATCGACAAGGCAAACACCGATACCGGCGAGCTCGACCTAACATTCGCCGAGCCGGCCGGTCCGCATATGCCGCAGCTTCGCTATCTGTTGAATGCCTGGCTTGCCGGCGATGTTGTCAACCTTCACGACATCTTGCAGGCAAAATCCCGATTGCCGAAGATGGCTGGAAACCATCAGTCTCACGCCACATCGGGACGACTTGCTGCGCGGTTCATGGGCGTCGCCATTTCGATCGCGGCATCTGCGTTGCTCGTCTTCGGCGCAAGCTGGCTCATTGCCGGTCGGCTTTATCAGCACGCTGTCGAGGGACCATCCATAGCAGTCTGGACCGGTCCCGTTCTCAGGGCAACGACCTCTGGTCAGCTGTCATTCTTCGCGCAGAACCCATCAAATGGGCAGCCTTTATACACGATTGAAAGCCCATCTGGCGCGTCGGTCACGACTGTTCTGCCGTGTGACTGCGCTATTCGCGAACAATATGCACTTCAGGGTGCCACGGTTCTTGTCGGAGAGCCGGTCGCTCAATTGAACAGCCCTGACGGCGCACTGGTGGTCGAAGCACTGCTTACGCCATCGGACATTAACGCGCTGTCCGATACTGCAACAATCGTGATGACGGCTGCCGACGGTACTGTCCACAAAGCCAATCTGGATGATGTCAGGACGAAGAGCGCAGGGGCCGATCCGTCCTCCGCGATGCTCGTGACTCTCAAACCGGATACCATGCTGGCAACGTCCAATGCGCACAAGCCGGTGCGGGTGATGATAGACACAACGCCCGCCCTTATCGCCGCAGTCAATGACGCGGGCACCCGTGCTTTCTCGTTCCTTACGAATTGGAAACTATGACCATGACGAGCTCCAAGATTTATCCTCTCATTCTGTGTGGCGGCTCGGGCACACGCTTGTGGCCTATGTCCCGTGAAGCGCAGCCAAAGCAGTTCCAGCCTGTTGAAGGCAAAGGTTCGCTCACATTTTTTCAGCAGACCGTGCAGCGTCACCGTGGTGGGATTTTTGCGCGCCCGATCGTTTCCGTTGGTGAGCGCCATCTGGAGACCGCGTCGCGCCAACTGAGTGAAATTCAGTGCAAGGCGCACATCATTACGGAACCAATGGCACGCAACACCGGTCCAGCCGTGCTGGCCGCGGCAATGTATGTGGGAGGCGCCGAGCCAGATTCGCTGATCGTTGTGCTGCCTTCCGACCACGTCATTCAAGGGGACCTTAACGGCGTCATTCAGGCCATGCAGAAGGCAGCACTAGACGGTTTGATCGTCACCTTCGGCATCCGCCCTACTTTTGCTGAAACCGGCTATGGCTACATCATGGATGGCGGTGGCTTCGATAATTACCCTGGTCTCCACCATGTTGAACGGTTCATCGAAAAGCCGGAACTGAGTATCGCGCATTCGCTTTTCGAGACGGGTTATGCGTATTGGGCATCCGGTATCAGCATGTTCCGCGCCGACAAGCTTATCAACGAGTATCGTCTGCACGATCCCGCCACTTCTGCCGCGGTTCGCGCCTCGCTCAACGATGCTGAGCCACTGTCTGGAAATCGCGGCATCGCTCTTTCGGGAAAATCCTTCGTCAAGTCCATTAGTCTGCCAACGGAGAAGGCGATCTTCGAACGGACGAAGGATATTGCTCTCGCTCCCGCGAACATCAAATGGGACGATGTGGGCGCTTGGAATGCGCTTCACTCTATCGGACACAAGTGTGAAAACGGCAATGTCACGACGGGAGACGTGATCCTACACGATACGCAGGACTCGTTAGTTCGCGGAGGTGACAGGCTCATCGCCGTCGTCGGGATGACCGACGTAGTGGTCGTCGATACCGATGATGCGCTGCTCGTGACCTCCAAGCAGCGAGCCCAGGACGTCAAGAAAATCGTCGAGAAGCTTGTATCGACCCAACGACCCGAAGTGAGCAGGCACAGAAACCAGCACATGGAGTGGGGTACGTTCAAGTCCATCCATGCGGCCAATGGCGTGACGATGAACCTCCTGACGATCGCTCCTGGAAAACAGGCGCGCATTCCAGGCGGTTCGGAGAGAAGCCATATCGTGACGGTTTTAAGCGGCACCGTGCATCTCAAGTCCGGCTCAATGGGAATGCCGATCCATGCTGGCAGCGCGGAGATGTTTTTAAGCGCGGACTATGCACTCGTCAGCAACTACTCGGATTTGCCAGCGGAATTGATCGAGATCACCTGCGAGATCCGACCAGCCGTACCCCAGGTTCCCCATATTGCCGTGCCCGTCGTCGCCATGCAGCAGGCCATTGGAGCCGAAGACTATGTGTAGAGCGTCCGTGCGCACAGCACTTCTTGCCCTTGCGGTGGCGTGTGTTCTGCCACTGGCATCTCTTGCGCAGAGCGTCAGCGGCCATCTCGCAGCAGCCGAAGCGCAGATGCGGCTCAGCATTGCAAAGTTCAGTACGATGCTGCCTATTGCGACAATCGGGGCTGGCGATGGACTACTGATGGAGTTGGAGAAAAGCATCGCGCCGGATGTGACCGCGATTGTTATCGAGAGCGGCTCTTATACGCTGACGGATCTTGTGGCTGCAACTGAAGAAAAGGGGCTGAAAGGCGGCGTAACGAAGAGCGGGACTATCTTCACCATTGGAGCACCACTGGTGGTGTGGAAAGGCGCAGAACTGAGGATTAGCGAGGGAGAACACGTCGTTCTTGACGAGTCGGGATCCGCGCTGATCCTGAATGCTGGTTCGCTGTCTCTCATCAATGCCTCGGTAGAAGGAGGCACGTCATCGGAGCAGCGCACGGATTTTCGTCCGTTTGTTCTGACTGTCGCCGATGGTGAGGCCGTTTTCAAAGGGAGTACGATCCGCAATCTTGGCTTCGGTACTTTTGCCGAAACATCGGGCCTCGCCTTTCTTGGACGCGGATATTCAATGGCGTCGGCCGATGTCGAGGTCAGCAATAACGACATTACAAATCTCGTCTCCGTCAGCTTCATCAGATCCGCCAAGACAAAGGTTTCGGGCAATCGCCTAACTCAGATGCGGTCTTCGGGTATCGTCCTGCAGTCGACCTCCGATACAAAGGTCACCGATAACGCACTGACATCGACGACTGGGCACGGCATCAGGATTTCTAGCCAAAGCCAGAAGATCGCACTTCTCGATAATACGATCATCAACAGCAAGGCTCACGGAATATTCGTGGATGACGGCTCTGTGCTGGTGGAAATCAATGGCAACCGGATCGAGAAAAGTGGGCTTTCCGGCATCGTGCTCAGAGAGAGCGGATGCAGCGTCGTGTCCCGCAACAAGATTGCGAGCAATGCGCAAAGCGGCGTTCTATCGGAAGCAAGCTTCAACGTCGCAGTCAACGGCAACTCCTTTGTGAAGAACCGGCATGGCATGACGCTCGAGCGGCAAAGCGGCTCGGTCCCTACTGACGTCCGCGACAACGTGTTTGCTCGAAACATGATCGCCATACGCTCGGACGGACATGGCGACCTCACCATAGCAGGCAACGATTTCTCCAAACAATGGACCCGCCTCTTTGCGGGCGCCATAGCCAGTTCCACCGGCCGCTATCTCGCGTTCCGGGACGCAGGCAACAATTCCGATTTTGTGCTGACGGGAGAAGCAAAGGCGGCCAACGTGCAGATGGCGTCCTTTTCGGCCTTCGGCCTAGCAGAGTGCAACTCCAAAATATAGGCAACCAAGATGGTCTTCTCGTCCGAGATTTTCCTGTTCATGTATCTGCCTTGCTTCCTGATTGCGTATTATTTGACACCATCGAAATTCCGCTCGCTCACCATCCTGATAGGTTCCTATATTTTCTATGCGTGGTGGCGCGTGGATTTCCTCGGGCTTCTCTTCGCAACGACCGTCTGGGTCTACGCCTTTGCGATCCTGATTGAGAAGAACCTCGGAAAGCCCTTGGCCAAGACGCTGATGATCGTCGGTATTACCGGCTGCCTCATGGTGCTTGGGATATTCAAGTATCTAAATTTCTTCGTGGACAGCATCGCCTCGGTGTTCGGAACGACGCCCGCCGAAATGGGATTTCACTGGCGCCTCATCCTGCCGATCGGTATCTCCTTCTATATCTTTCAGTCTGTGAGCTATCTTATCGACGTGTACCGGCGCGACACGCCAGCGACCAGAAGCTTCGTCGATCTAGCAGCCTTCAAAGCACTGTTTCCGCAACTCGTGGCCGGGCCGATCCTTCGATTTCGCGATCTTGCCGACCAGTTCAAGTATCGTGAACACAGCCTGCAGAAATTCGCCGATGGCGCTGCCCTGTTCACGATTGGCCTCGCAAAGAAGGTGCTGATAGCCGACAGCATCGCGCCTGTCGCTAACGCGGTCTTTGCAGATCCGTCTCCAACTCTTATCGAAGCCTGGACGGGTTCCGTAGCGTATATGCTGCAGCTCTATTTCGACTTCTCCGGCTACAGCAACATGGCGTGCGGGCTCGGTCTGATGATCGGCTTCCACTTCGTCAAGAACTTCGACATGCCCTATACCAGCCGGAGCATCACCGAGTTCTGGCGCAGGTGGCATATTAGCCTGTCCACCTGGCTGCGCGATTATCTCTATTTTTCCCTTGGCGGCAGCCGGCTTGGGCCAATCCGCACCTATATCAACCTCTTCCTCGTTATGCTGCTAGGCGGTCTTTGGCATGGTGCCAACTGGACATTCGTGGTCTGGGGTGCCTGGCACGGTGGTCTCCTGGCCGCAGAGCGGGCCACGGGCTGGGATAAAGTGGCACCCAGACATTGGATTTCCCTGCCTCTCACGCTGTTGCTCGTATTGATCGGCTGGGTCGTGTTCCGAGCGGAAAACCTCTCCGTCGCTGCCAACGTTTACACCGGAATGCTCGGTTTCAACGGCATGGACCTCACGCCTGCGCTTGAACTCGCTTTCTCACGTGAAGCGCTGTTGATGCTGTCCGTGGCCATTCTCGTCGCCGCTTTCGAGCCATGGTTACAGAGCGCGTTCCAGCCGGAAGAGAATGTCGTCATCCGCCCTGATGGTACCATGGTCGTCCAGGCCTCCGTAGCGCTGCCGCTGGCCGTCTTACTGCTTGGTGTCATCACCGTGTTGAAGCTTGCCGACAGCGCCTATTCACCCTTCCTCTACTTCCAGTTCTAAGGGGCCAGATCATGACAGTTGCCCGCTCAACGCTTGCATTTCAGCTTCTGCTACCCGCCGCATTGTTCGGTTACGCCGGCATTGCAAATTTCGCTATGCCGGCCCGCATCACGCCCTCCCAATCGCAGCAAGAGCTATCGCTCTCCTCCTACTTCAACGGCGGCGTGACGGGTCATCTTGAAGAGCTCTACCGCGACGGGTTGCCGCATCGGCAACCGGCGGTCGAGATGGTCGGCGCCGCCCGTTATCTTCTTTTAGGTGAAGGTCGGCGCGGCGTGGTTGCTGGAGCAAATGGGTATCTGTTCACCGATGAGGAGTTTCGCTTCTCAGGTAACACTGACGCTTTGGTATCGGAATCGGTTGACCAGATTGCCACCGTTTCTCAGACGCTGGCGGACCGGGGCATTAAGCTGATCATGGTGCCATTGCCGATGAAGAGCGACATTTATCACAACGAGTTGGACCAGCCTGCAGCATCTTCTATGGCGAAGGAGATTTACGATAGTTTTCAAGCGAAGCTTGCAGCGCGTGGCGTAAGCTCCGTGGATACACGAAGCGCCCTGGTCGCTGCGCAAAAAGATCAGCAGGTTTTTCTAAGGACCGATACCCATTGGACTCCCGCTGGTGCGCAAGTGGTTGCCGAAGCGGTTGCGGCGCAGGCGCTTGGCCAAAAGCCCGGCATATTTGATCCCGTTCCCGGTAAAAGTGAAGAGGTCGAAGGCGATCTCGTCAAATACGTCACAGGGGGTATTTTCGCAAACTTTGTGGGCCTCGGAACGGAGACGGTGACTCCTTTTATCCTGGCGACGAAAACCGAAAACGCGCCGGTCGATGACCTGTTTGGTGAGGCGACCAGCATTCCGGTCGCCCTCATCGGGACCAGCTACAGCGCAAACGAATTATGGTCCTTTGCAACGCTTTTGTCATCGAAAACAGGCCTCGATGTGTTGAATGCCGCTCGTGTTGGACAGGGGCCGGTCGCTCCGATGCGCAAGTACCTTGCTTCGCTGGGGGAGGGTGCTGCGCAACCGGAGAGCGTCGTCTGGGAATTTCCCGTCCGCTTTCTCACTGATGCTCACTTGTGGAGCGAGACACCCCAGAAGAAGGAGGTCGTCGGCCATGGCTCGCACTGATATCACTCCTCCACGATTTTCCACCGTCATGGTGCTTAGTGTGCTTCTTGCACTGCCAACCGTCGGCGATGCCTATGCTGCCGCGCGCAAGAAGAAGGGCTTCATCACAGGTATTACTAGGACGGATCAACTGCCGACGCGGGAACTGAGGGATGCTCGCAAACGTATGGTGACCAACAGGCGCCTTTCCTACCGACAGATGCAAGCGCTGGCCGATCGCGGCGACAGCCTCGCGGCCTTGCTGATCGCCAAACAGCTGTACGCAAAGCCGCAACTTTCCAATGACGCCCTTCACTATTTCACGATCGCGGCGTCTGCGGGTCGTAGCGGTGCGGTAAAGCCACTCGTGGCACTGGTGCGGAGGTCTGAGCCCACCGATGCCAACAGGAAGCGCCTGGCTGCAGCCGAAGCAGCCTTGCAGGCGCATGCAGCCCGCGGCGACGATGCCGCTTTCGAAGGACTGATCTCGGCCTATCGTGCCGGCACCCCGTTTGAGAACAGCGCCAGCAAGTATGCGGAGTTTCGCGCGAAAGCCGCGGCCGGCGGCAACGCGACCGCGGCGCTGGAAGAGGCGATCAGCCTGATGTCACAGGCTAACGCTCCGACGAGGAAAAAGGACATTGAAGCTTATCTCCTCGTTGCGGAGCGCTCCGACGATCTCAAGACGCAAAGCGTCGCTGGCGCGCTGCGCCGCAAGCTCGCCGCGAGTGATCTCTCCGCCAACCAAAAACCTGGGGGCGTTGATGAGTAGCATCCAACGACTGCGTCTCCCTTTTGCGCTCAGCTTCGTCTGGTTGACGGCATTCTGCTTGCCCGCCAGCGCATCGGACTTTGGCTGCTCAGGACTGGAGAACGATCCATTGGTTGCGTCGGTTGAAGGCAAGGAGGGATATTTCTATCGCGTCCTCGCCGATATCCGCATGCAGCACCAGTTGAGCGACCACACGGCAAGGCAGCTCGCCGATGTGGCGAAAGCGCTGGAAGCCAACGGCACGACGCTTATTTACGTGCCCATTCCGACCAAAAGTCTGACGATGCCGGAGTATCTTCCCGACCGCACGTTTCAGCTCGGCTTCAATTACGATATCGCCAAGGCCGCCTATGATGATGCCTTGGCGAAGCTGCGCCGTAACGGTGTGCTGACGGTCGATGTGCTGAGCGCATTGCGGAGCAACGACAAGGATCATCCGCCCTTTCTCAAGGCTGACTTCCACTGGACGGCGTGGGGTGCTGCGGCTGCTGCGAAAGAAGTTGCAGTCGCCATCAAGTCCTTGCCTGGTAGCGACACGCTTCAGGTTGCCAGATTTGAAACCAAGGCAACCAGCCGTCAGCAGATCATCTCGACCATGCGGCGCTTTCTTCAGGCATCCTGTGTCTCCTCCCTGCCGCTTGCCGAAATGGACTCGTTTGAAACCACCGAAGTGGCAGTCGAAGGCGGGAACCAGCTGGACATCTTCGGGAGCGACGAACAAGGCGGTCAGGTGGCGTTGGTTGGGACGAGCTTTTCCGATCTGGCACCGGCAAACTTCGCAGGCTTTCTGTCGCAGGAGATGCAGACCCCCGTCAGCAACTACGCGGTCTCCGGCGGCAATCAATTCGGCTCGATTACCTCCTACATTACCTCGGCAGCCTTCCTCGAGAAGCGCCCCAGATTCCTGATATGGGAAAACCCGATCTACAATAACCTCGGTAAGTTCGGTGATGCACCGCTGCGCGAACTTGCAGCGGCGGCAGCGAATATCTGCGAAGATGTCTCGACCTCTGCCTTATCCACGCAGAGTGAAAACCTTATCGACTTGGGTCGGCCTCCCGAAGCTCTCACCAGCCCTTCCGTGATTTTGGCAGACGCTGGAAGCGAAAACAGCAGACGCGCAACGCTGCGCGTGGCGCTTGAAGGTGGGGATATCATCGAAACCCAGATTTCGAGGCCCGCCCGCGCCACTTCCAGTGGTCGCTACTACTTCCCGTTCGATGTCAACTCGGAGAGCGTGAAGAGCGTGCAAATCGTGTTCGACATTCTAACTCCCGAAACCGCCGGCGTGAGCATCTGCCACTCCGCGAGCAAAAAGGTGAATTGACATGGCCATCATATTGAAAGCACCGTCGGCGGCGGTTTTCATCGCGGTATTCGCGGCGGCAGTGGCTGCACAGGCGCAGGATGCAGGACTTTACGGAAGAGCCGTCGATCCCAACGCGTCTTTTGTCCGTGTGGTTGCTTTTGAGCAGCAAACGGCGATGATCGGCGGTAAGCCTGTGTCGCCTTCGCAGGGTGTATCACCCTATGTGAACGTCGATCCTGGTGCCGTGAGTGTATCGTCCGGCGGCACCAACGCCACCTTGAATGTAGAACCGGGCAAGTATTACACGATGACGATGGGAGCCGATGGGGAGCGCGTGTTCAGCGACTCCGTCAAAAGCGATCCAGCCAAAGCTCAGCTTTATCTTTATAATCTGAGCGACATCCCCAATGTCGATCTGTTCGTGCCAGCGGCAAAGGCTGTTGCCCTTAAAGGCGTTGCGGCGGGACAGAGCAAAGATGTGGCGCTTAAAGCACCGCTTTCGCTCGCCTTTGAGGTCCAGAAAGATGGCGCTACGGTTGCAAGCGTCGACGCGATCGATCTCAAGCGGAAGGCTGGATATTCGATCGTGATCACGGGAGCAGACGGCCAGTACAAGGCTGTCGCGCTCGAAAATAATCTCCTGCAAAGATGATCGGATAGAACCATGCTCCTTGCGTCCAGATCGCTCAAAGTTGCAAGCAATGCCCTATCCTTGGCAATCGTCATGCTCGCTGGGACAGCGGCCATGGCTGCGACGTCTAAACCGTTAAAGATCGAGTTTCTGCCTCCGAAGGTCGAGCCCGCCAATATCTGCGTGCAGCGCGCGACCGACGAGGACATCGTCAAGCGATGGTCGGGATGGGATCGGCAAAAACTGCCTGATGCCAAAGAATGGGTGATATTGCGCGAAGCTCAGAGACTTCGGGATCTGGACGCCGTTGGCAACTTCGACCTGGTTGCGACCATTATCGACCGTCTTGGCGAACGGTCCGATCTGACGCCAAGCGATGTCGTGGCGGAAAAAATTCAGTTGCATCTGCGTGCTGGTAAGCTTGCTGAGTTGGAGACGAGCGGCCTGCTGACGAAGCTTTTCGGTCTTGGCAGTACCATGACCGCTCGAGAAATGAAGCTCGCTGCCGATCTCATACGGGATGGCGTTGTAAAGGACCAGGGCGGGGAAGCGGAGGCCGAACGCTTAATGATACGAGCAGCCTCCAATGGGCATGCAGACGCTTTGCTGACGCTCGCGAAAACACAGCTGAGCGGCGAAGCGGTCCCGGGCTGGGATATGGAGCCGTCACTTGCTATCACAATGGCACTTGGCTCTATGGTCGGAAAGTTGGATGACCGTATTTGCGAGCGCGTCTCGCGCATCGCTCGCGAGTTCGAAAAAGGCGAGGTGGTAGCACCCGACCGGCGGATCGCCGAAGCGTGGCTGCGCGTGGCCGCGGATCTCGGCGATGGCGCGTCAGCCTGGAAGGTAGCCCGTTATCATCTTGAAAGTTCGGCAATCGAGAAGAACAACGACATTCTCTTACGCTATCTGAAGATGGCGGCGGACAAGGGAGTCGTTCCGGCCATGGTCGAGCTTGCAAAGATATATAATTCAGGCGCGATCGTTGCAAAAAACGAAGTCATGGCGCGCGAATACTTCATCAAGGCGGCAGATCTCGGCAACAAAAGCGGGCTAACGCATCTGGCTTCGATTTATCGCGCCGATAGCGATAATCTACAGTCTCTACAGGCCTATGAAGACACATTGCGCGAGCTGTCGAAGCTGAACGATGCGCCGGCATGGGTTTTCTCTCGACTCGGCAATCTCACTTTGGAAAAGAAGGGAAGATGGTCTGGCGAAGCAGAGGCGACTGCGCTGTTCGAACAGGGCGCAAAACTGCGCGACATGACATCTATGCAAAGCCTTGCGGAGATGCGTTTCAGACATGTCGATGAGCCGGGTCGTTTCAATGAGGCAACGAACCTTCTGCGCGCAGTTCTGGAGAACTATGGCGTGACAGGCACTATCAACGACCTGAGGGCCGCATATCTTTGCAGACGCCCAGAGGGCCCGGACTTTGCTGAGGCAGCCAAGTGGGGGCAGATGAGCGAGGAGGAAACGGCTTCCAACTGGCCGTTGTGGCGGATCGTCAAGCTCGCGCGCCGGCCGGATGCGGTCGAAATCGCCTCTCTGCAATCGGAAGCGCTCTATGGTCGTTCGGATGCACTGGCCGCTTACCTTTATTATCTCAAGCAGACGGGCGCTGAGCCGGCGACGATGCGTGAATGGATAGCCAAGGTGAACTCCGATGGTGAGGCCGGTGTTGGCCATGCCAAGCTTTTGCTCTCGGCGGCAACCAATGACGACATGAAGCAGGAAGCTCTCAAGCTTTATCTTTCAGCTGCAGAAGCTGGCACGACGGCCACCCAAGTCGCGTCTGCAATTGCCGTGATTTCAAACTTACCCGACAATGAAGCGCTGCGAAAATTGGCCCTGAACTATCTTGAGAAAGCAAGTGCAGACGGCAATGGTCGCGCCATGCGCGCCTTGGCTTCGTTGCGCGGCACGGAGGACGTCTACCACCAGTTCAAGGACGTCATCGAAGCCAATGGCGATTCCACGGCCTTGATGTTTGCTGCAGAAATGGCGCCATCGGACAATGAGCGCGCAACCCTTCTGGCCATGGCATCATCAATCATGGACTGCAGTTTCGAGAACGCCTTTGCGCTTGCCAAGGCATATGCTCCGACCGACCCCGTGAAGGCACAGAACTGGACCCGTGTCGCCGAGACACTGTCCGAGAAGCGAGGCTGGCGATATCGTCTGCTTGCCGAGTTCACCGCACAGGGGAAATCGAGCGATGCACTAGAGAAAGCGCTGACACTTTATGAGGAGGCGGTTCGTTTGGGTGACGCAAAAGCGGAGTTGGTCTTGCTGAGCCATTACTCCGATCCGACCAAAAAGAGTTTTTCCAAGGAAAAGGCTGCCGATGTGGTTCTCTCATCCATCGGCAGCACCACCCCTGACCAACTTTATGAGCGCGTCGCCCGGATCAAGAAGATGAATGATCCGATCCGTTCGCTGGTGCTGTCCAAAATCGACCTGCACGGTCTTTACAAATCGGCAGCGGAGAGCGGTGATCCAGGTGGTATGCGTGAGTATGCGAAATTCGTATTGACCGATCAAAGGCCCGGCGAGGCGTCGGAGCAGGCAAATGCCTTACTGATTGCGGCCGCTAACTACAATGACGTGCCTGCAATGCTGATACTGGCTCGCAATCACGCTTATGGTATCGGAGGACCGGTGTCCTTGGAGGAGGCTCGAACTTGGCTGCGCAAAGCGTCTGCGCTGGGAAGTGACGAAGCCGCAGAGATGCTTGCAGGCATGAACGCAAAACTGAACTGAAAGTGAGAACAGCATCGTGTTTATTGACAAAAACGCGGGTCTTGCCCTCGGTATTGCAAGTTTTCTGTTCGCAGGCCATGCGGTCGCCGATGACAGTTGCCCGAAACCGGTCACACCGGTTGTGAATGTCGATCTACCATCCCGTTACAAGGATGACGATAAATCCCGCTCTGAACTCGATGAAACACTCAATGCGGAGGTGGAAAAGTCTCTCGCGCCCATCGACGGTTTCATTCGTGATCTGGCCGCGACTGCGAATGCAACAACAAATGAGAAGAAAGCCGACGCAGCCGCAGAATGCATTTTCAACAGGGTTGCAGCGTGGGCGAGAGCGGGAGCTCTTAAACACGCTGAGACAATGAATGCGCATCTTGCTCTCTCGTCCCGCATCGCCGGCATTGCGGCAGCTTATGCCCGCGCGCTGACGGTTCGAAAAGCACCGGAAGAGACTGGAGCCGTCATCGAAAATTGGCTCGTGGCGTTGGCAGAAAGGCAGGTTAAATATTTCGATACCGAAGCTCCTCCCATGGCGTCTCGCAACAATCATCGCGCCTGGGCGGGGCTTGCCGCAGCCCAGGTAGGCGCGATCACCAACCGGCAAGACTTGCTGGACTGGGGTGCTCGGACAAATGAGATGTTGATCTGCTCCGCAAACGATGACGGAAGCCTGCCCGAAGAAATGAAGCGCAAAGACAAGGCGCTTCATTATCAACTTCACGCCGTCGCCCCGATAGTTGTTACAGCCAGGCTTTTATTTCCATCAAAACCCAATGCGCCGCTCGTTTGCCAGGGAAAGCTGGACAAGATCGTCGACTTCACAATTGCAGCATTGGCCAATCCGGCATTGGTCACCGATCTCGCTGGCGCGAAACAAAGCTTCCAAACTCGCAAGGAGAAGCTCCGCTCTTTCCAGATCGCGTGGCTTGAGCCGTACCTCTACCTTCAGAGGGATGACAAACCGGCCCTCGATCTGGCGGACTCATTCCGTCCCTTGTCCAACTCGTTCTTAGGCGGAAATTTGACGGAACTCTATCGGGACAGCCGATAGAGCGCTGTGCGTCTATTTGGACGACCCAAAAGATGCCCTTCTCCTTTGACTCAATTTTACGGGGGTAGAGGACAGCGTTCCGTCATGACCTTTACAAAAAGCGAGATTGGCGGCCGGCATACCTAGATTGTCTTGCTAATTTTTATGTTTACGAGACTTTGTATCGTCTCAAATCCCGTTCGGACAAACCGCTTACAATGTGTGCCAACAGGCCTGTCCCTGAGACGTCCGTCGCAAAGTAATGATGTCATCGGGGCTTCAAGAGCGTCTCTGCGCCGGCGATGAACACATCGAGGCATCTGAAAGAACGCGCGGCACTCGGGTAGGGCAAGCGGAGGCGGGGCTACAATAGTCGCCCCGCCGCAAAAGGCAGATCGCTATCTCAATTCAGCCTTCATGGAAGAATGGTATTCTTGAGCATATCGACAACGCCTGCCGCACGTTTAGGGCCGGAGAGAATTCCCTTCGCCGAATAGAGCGCCATTCCAAAGACTTGTCCCGCTTCCACTTTTGGGGGCATGACCAATTCGTCGCGGACGGTCACGACATCCAGCAGGGCGGGCCCCGGTTCGGCAAGCCACGCTTTAACGGCGTCCTCCAGGCCATCTGGATGCTCGATCCGCCGGCCCCACCAGCCCATCGATTCCGCCATCCTGCCGAAATCTGGATTTTGTAGCTCTGTGAAGGTATCGAGAAGACCTTCCACTTTTTGCTCGATCTCGACAAATCCGAGCGTGCCATTGTTGAAAACGACAACCTTGATCGGTAACTCTTCCTGCACCGCGGTCAGCATGTCGCCAAGCAGCATAGTCAAGCCGCCATCTCCGGACATGGAGATCACTTGCCTGCCTGGGTAGGCGGCCTGCGCGCCCAGCGCCTGTGGCATCGCGTTTGCCATCGTGCCATGGCTCAAGCTTACGATTGTACGGTTTGTGCCAGTTGAAGGAATATGGCGAAGGCACCAGACCATGGGCGATCCGCCATCGGCGGTGAAGACAGCGTCTGGTGCGGCGTGCTGTCCAATCAGCCCGGTCAGATATTGCGGGTGGATAACATCCCGATGACCAGATGTTTGACGAGCGTCGAGGGCCTTCTCGGCTTTATGCGTGTGTGACAGGGAGTGGTCCAGAAAGCTGCGGTCATCGCGAGGCTTAACCAGTGGGATCAATGCCTGCAGCGTGTCCACGATTGTCCCGACTGCGGCGATGTCGACTGGATGCCGGCGCCCCAAATGTGTGCCGTTGACGTCGATCTGGATGATTGTCGCTTTGGTCGGGTAGAATTGCCGCCATGCGAAATCGCAGCCAAGCAGCAGAAGCGTATCGCAATCCATGATCGCTTGGTAACCGCCCGCCGTTCCGAACACCCCCGTCATTCCCACGTCATAGGGATTGTCATGTTCGAGGAAGTCCTTCGCACGGCTGGTACGAGCCACCGGTGCCTTCAGACGCTCGGCCAGAGCGAGAACTTCGCCATGCGCCTTCTCACAGCCAGAGCCGCCATAGATAGCAATCTTCTTGCCGTTGTTGAGCGCCTCCGCGATCTGTTGCAACTCGGCGTCGGATGGGCGCATCACCGGTTGGGCACGGTGGACGGTGAAATCGGGTTCATCGAGAGCTGCCGCCTGCGAGACGTCGACGGGAACGATCAGGACCGCTACGCCGCGTTTCGATAGCGCAGCTTGCGCAGCCATGGCTGTCATTCGCTTGGCTTGCGCGGGCGTGCGGATCTCTTCGCAGAAGACAGTTCCTTTGGCATAGACGGATTTGAAATCGACCTCTTGCGGAAATTCAAATCCAAGTTCGTCCTGCACAATTTGGCTGGCGATCAGCACAACCGGGGCACGGTTTCGATTGGACTCCCAGACACCGTTGATGAAATGAAGGCTGCCCGGTCCGCACGATCCGGCACACATGGCAAGTTCACCGGTCAACAGAGCGTCGGCCCCGGCGGCAAATGCCCCTGCCTCCTCGTGCCGGACATGCACCCATCGTATGTCGCTTCGGCGAATGGCATCGGTTACGTAATTCAATGTGTCGCCCGGCACACCATAGCATCGCTTTGCTCCAGCGGCGGACAGGGTTTCTACTATCACATCAGCTACACGTCTCGTCATAACGAATTCCTATAAAAAAAACTTCCTGACGCTGGGTAAATCCTACGTGCAAGGATTGGTTCCTCACGGAAAATGCGTGGTGTATAGGTGTCCAAGGCATTGCTTATGCTGCTAATAATACAGATGTGAACGCCGATTTGCGGAGCCCGAGCATTGCTATCCGGCGCGCATATGGTTCACCTGACGACCGTGTTTTAAAGGAGCAGCCGAGTTGGCAACCGACAATCGGACGGCAATCCGCGATACTTTGCGAAAAGCGTTCCATTTCGATTGGCGAGGCGCTGTCGTCGCCACGCCCGCTTTGCTCCTGCTACTGATTGTCGGCGTACTCAGCGAGGCTCATGTTCAGGCTTCGATCGCGGCAGGTGCAGCCTTTGCAACGGGCTTCGGAGCGACCAAGCGTGTCCGCCATAAACGTCTGGATGCGATGCTGCTTACCGGTGCCGGGATGACGGCAGCCAGCATCCTGGGAACCATGGCGGGCCAGGACCCTTTTATTGAACTCATCGTGACAATGCTTATGGGCGGATTGTGCGGCGCTCTCATCCGTTGGGACACCGCGCTCTGGTGGGTGTGGTTGCAGATTATCATCGCTTTCCTTCTGGCGGCGCACTACCCCGGCAACCTGATGGACGGGGTCAGTCGGGCAACATTGGTCGCGCTTGGCACGGGTATCCAGATGGCTATGGTCCGGCTCATGAAGCTGGGTGTCGATGCGCCGGAACGGGTGGCGACACCCGAAGACAATGTTCGAACCATCGATTTATGGCTACATGCCTTGCGGGCTGCAATCTGCATAGGCGTGGCACTGCTGGCCAGCCGAGGCGCTCACATCATCCATGAATATTGGGCCCCGATGACTGCGATGATCGTCCTAAAACCTGGCCTGCGCGACACGGCTTTCCGCGGAATCGAGCGAATTGGCGGGACCATACTCGGCATTTTGATCGCAACAATCATTATCATGGCAATCGACTCACCGATACTGAAGGTCATCGCCGCAGCCTTACTGGCCTCGGCTGCATTCGGACTGCAGCAGGCCCGCTATGCCGTGCTCGCCACTGCCATCACTGCGACAGTCGTGTTGATGATCGCGTTGGCAGGTGGCGAGGTTTTTGGTGTCGACTGGGATCGACTGATCGCCACTGTGATTGGGGGAGGCGTCGCCCTTGCTGGGGCCGCCATAGCGCCGAAGCGGCAAATAAAGGCGAGGGATGACAACCTTTGACCTCCAATCGACGTGTCAACGGCATGCCCGTCTTGCGTCATAAAGCCCGCACTGTTGTTTCTGGTGGTGAGACGCCCTTGCGACAAACAAATCAAGTTGCCCCCGATGCGAAGGCTATAAAGTCTAAGATAAAACGTGTGGGCCGAGAGTTATGAGCTTCGCGTAGAATTCGAGGGAGCGAGGCGTGGGACTTTAGAGCAAGAGGATCATCAAAGCATGTTCAATTTGCGCTGGGTGAAGCTAGCGCCGCAACCCATCCATGACCAGCCGGACGATCCTGTGCGCACGATTACGCCAATCCGGACCTTCCGGTATAGAGTAGATACCAAAGAGCGCGTTGAGCACGTCTGCCGCCTCGATATCTTCCTTGACGGCATCGGCCTTGACGGCGTTGTCCAGCAGTTCTCCAAATGCCGTATGTAAGAGCTTGGTGCCGTCGGCAAACAGCGCGGAATTCGATGTAAACAGCAATTTCAGGCTGCTGGCCATGCCCTTTTTTGCCGCCATGTAGCTGACAAATCTGTTCATCCACTCTTCAACCGCCTTTGCAGGCTCTTCTTCCTGCATCAACGCGCGAGCGGATGTTGCCAGTAGTTCCAGTTCCCGGCGATAGACGCTTTCCACCAAATGCTCGCGGCTTGGGAAGTGTCGATAGAGAGTGCCAATCCCGACGCCCGCACGCCTCGCTATATCTTCCAGCGACGCAGCCGCGCCCTGTTCCGTAAACGCCAGGGCTGCAGTCTCGATCAGCTTTGCGCGGTTCCGCTTCGCATCTGCACGCAGTGGCGACGGTTCAACCGATGGCGCTCGTTCCTTGGCCACGCAAAAGCCCTTCCATAAGAAATTGCTTGACGAATGATCGCAAGTCACTAGTTTAAACGGAGGCGCCTCCGTTTAGCGATGCGCCCTTCGTTTCTTTAAACCAACCAAGAGACGAATGTCATGCCGAGAATGACGATGGCGGGCGACTATCACCCAAAGAGTTCCATAGGAACTTCGCTGTCATCCATCCATTTCATGTCACGATTCCGGAGGCTCTCATGACGCAATCGGCTATTACCGTGAGGAGCAACGATGATGCGGGTCGTTGGTTGCCTCTTAACACTGACATTTCTGCATCGCCGCCGACGCAGAAGGCTTTCTCAACCGATGCGGCCTATGACATCCTCGCTTTCGCCATTGAGAGCAAGGAGGCGGGGCTCCAGGTCGCATTATGTACCTTGGTGGACATCCGTGGCGGCTCTTCGCGCGCG